>JAESFR010000089.1_pt1 | contig 125180 bp, 111 predicted proteins | sample 9266191 | NCBI WGS metagenome assembly JAESFR01 (sample SAMN14503063, study PRJNA617104) | algae metagenome | isolation source: Pleurocapsa minor HA4230-MV1 and co-occurring heterotrophs from cement on... | place: USA: Nuuanu Pali Lookout, Hawaii | collected 2009-07-20 | reverse complement strand
GTCCATCTTCCGGCGGATGTCGGCCTGCACCTCGCGGCGCAGGTCACCTTCCACCTTCAGGTCCGCCGCGTCGATCGCGTCGCGCAGGGCGAGCACGTCCTCGTCGGTCAGGTCCTTGGAGCGCAGGTCGGGGCTGATGCCGGTGGCCTTCAGCAGTTCGAGGGAGCGGGTACGCCCGATCCCGTAGACGTAGGTGAGCGCGATCTCCATCCGCTTGTCGCGGGGAAGATCGACACCGACGAGTCTCGCCATGTGGCGTGGTACTCCTTTGTCGTTCCCACGGGTGTCGGTCGCGCCCCGTCCCCTTGCACTGGATGTCACAGTGTGCGGGGCCCCGGCCCGTGGTCCGGGGGTGTACCGCCTCGGTGGCCCGGGGGCCGGCGAGGCGGGTGGCGGCGCGATTGCTGTACTGCGTGTTGCGGGTCCTGCTGTGATGCGCTGCGGGCGGGCGACGTGCCCGGCCCGGTCAGCCCTGGCGCTGCTTGTGCCGGGCGTTGCTGTTGCAGATCACCATGACGCGGCCGTGGCGACGGATCACCTTGCAGTTGTCACAGATCTTCTTGACGCTGGGTTGGACCTTCACTGCCGTCCTGCTTTCTCTAGTACCGCCCTGACGTTCAGGGCGGACCACGCACACCTGACCGGTGTGCTCCCTACCGGTCCCGACAGATGTCGGGCCGGTCGTCCCGGGTCCGTTACCCGGGCCCGCCCCCGAGAAGGGAGCGGATTTCCGTGCCGAGCCGTGGCGCCTACTTGTAGCGGTAGACGATCCGGCCGCGGGTCAGGTCGTAGGGCGAGAGCTCCACGACGACCCTGTCCTCGGGCAGGATGCGGATGTAGTGCTGCCGCATCTTGCCGCTGATGTGCGCGAGCACGCGGTGCCCGTTTTCCAGCTCCACGCGAAACATCGCGTTGGGCAACGGCTCGACCACGCGACCCTCGACCTCGATGGCCCCGTCCTTCTTGCCCATGTCCTCCGCAATCCGATGTGTTGGCCGTACTGGTCGCCGGGCGATCGGGCATCGGTGTCGTGGACGACAGAGTCGAGACGACGGCGACGTCCGGTTGCGGGGCGACCGGGCTTGAGTCGAGCGCACCACCCGCACGGATCGGCCGCCGCGGCGCAGGCCGCGCGTGCCGTTCCGTAGAGATTTCCTGCGGGAGGCCGGCGCGCCCAGATGCCGTTCATCCGATGCCGGCCGGACGCGTGCAGCACCAAGCCGACACGACTCGCGCGCCGACGTTCCACTGTACGCTCGTCCGGCGCATGCTCCAACTCGCGCGAAACCGCGCGGCAACACCGCCCGGCAGGCGACGCGCTACCGTTGTGCCCACCATGAGCCTGACCTGTCCGAAGTGCCAGAGCAAGATGCGCAGCTTCGAGCGCAACGGCGTGATCGTCGACCAGTGCAAACAGTGCCGGGGGATCTTCCTGGACGCCGGCGAGCTGGAGCACCTGCAGGTTGCGGAGGCCCGCTACCTCGGCCTCGAGCCGATCGGCGCTCCCCCGCCTGCGCCGATCAAGGACTACGACGCGCCGCGCCGGCCCACGGATGACGACAACCGCAAGCGCGCCGAACGGCTGTACGCCGAGGACCGCAAGGCCCGCAAGCAGAAGAAGCGGAAGAAGACGTTCCTGGAGAGCTTCTTCGACTGAAGGCCCTTTCGAATTCTCCTTCCCGTCACCTGGTGTTTACCGTGATGGGCGAGCACAGGCCCGTCCGGTCGGTGTCGTCGGCAAAGGGAGCCTCGTTGTGTCAACCGCGCTGGTCGGTGCCGTGACGATCGTCGGACCGTGGGTCTCGGCCATGCCCACCACCGTCCCCACCGCCGTGACCGGCCCGCTGCCGGCCGACGCCGCGCCCAGGTTGGTTGCCGACGGGGACGTGCTGTTCGAGTACGGCTACGTCTGGCTGCCGTACGCCATCGCCGCGGTGATCATGCTGGGGCTGGGAGCCGTGGCCGCCGTCCGCTGGCGGCACGGGGTGCCCCGGACCGCCGAGCTCCTGTTCACCAGCGGCGCCCTGCTGGCCGTCCTCGCCGCGATCGTGCTCGGCCTGGCCGACGGGGCGACGGAAGGCAACGGGCTCGCGTCGATCGACCCGCCGGTGTGGCGCTGGATGATCGAGCACCGCTCGCCCGGCCTGACGACGGCGGCCAAGGTGGTGACGGAGGTCGGCAGCACGCTGGCGATGTCGATCCTCGCGGTGACTGCGGTGATCTACCTGTTCTGGCGCGGACGCCGGGGCGACGCCGCCCTGGTCGCCGTCGTCGCCGCGGGGGCCGGCGCGCTGGTCCGTTTCGGCAAGGCAACCGTCGGGCGGGACCGGCCGCCCGCGAACCTGCGTCTGGTCGCCGAGACCAACGAGTCGTTTCCGTCCGGGCACGCGCTGGCCTCGGCGGCCATCGTCGGCGTGCTGCTGGTGGTGTTCGTCCCGTCGATCGGCCGCCACTGGGTCAGGGCCGGCGTCATCGGTGCGGCCCTGCTGTTCGTGCTGTGCATCGGGCTGTCCCGGCTGTACCTGGGTGTGCACTGGGCGACCGACGTGCTGGGCGGTTGGGTGACCGGGCTGGCCTGGCTGATGCTGTGCCTGACCGTTCGGCAGGTGTGGCGGCAGACCCGCGGCCGGCCGCAGGACCTGCTCGACCCGGACCCGGCCGCCGCGGTCAACGGGGAACGGGCGGCCTGACCTCGGACTGGATCGTTGTTCCGGGCGCCGGCCGAGAACGCTCGCGGAACCGGGACGCGAGTGGTCCGCCCGAACCCGGCGCCTCCGTCAGCCCCAGTTCGCCGCCTGCGTCAGGCAGAACGGATGACCACTGGGGTCCAGCAGCACCCGCCAGGTCTCACCGGGCTGCTCCGCGGGGAACGTGGCGCCCAGTTCGACGCATTGCTCCACCCCGGCGTCGAGGTCCTCGACCGCCAGGTCGAGATGGAACTGCTTGGTGCCGTGCTCGTTCGGCCACGCCGGCGGCTCGTGGTCGGGCAGGGTGCCGAAACCCAGGGCGATGCCGCCCGGGCCGGACAGCATCGCGTACTCGTCCTCGATGTGCGCGACCTCCCAGCCCAGCACGGCGGACCAGAAGTCGGCGTCTCGTCGGGCATCGGAGCTGTCGAGGGTGAGCATCTTCAGGGTGGCGATGGCCATCTGGGGCGCCTTCCGGTCGGGAACGGGACGTCGGACAGCTTGCCTACGCTGACCCGGTGACGGCTAGCACAAAGGCGACAGCGGACGGACACGTGACGGCGTCCACGGCCGGACCCGGGTCATCGCCCACCGGCGCGCCCGCGACAACGTCCGTCGCCGGGCGGGTGACGGCGTCCACGGCCGGTGTCCTGCGGCCGGACGAGATGGCCCGGCACGTGCAGTTGGACCGTCGCCCGGCCGCGCCGGAGACGGCGCGGTGGGTGGAGAACCAGTGGTCGCTCGCCTGGGACCTGCCGCCGGGCACCGTCTTCATGAGCGCGGTGCTGTCCCATCCGACCTGCTCGCTGACGGTGGAACTCGCCGATGACCCACGGCCCGGCATGCCGGACGGCGAGACGGTCGTCGTGACCGGGGTCGCAACCCGGCGGTTCGAGGTGCAGACCCGAGGCAGCGGGCGCATCGTCGGTCTGCGGTTCCGGCCGGGTGGGCTGGCGGCGCTGACCGGACGGTCGGCATCCGGATGGACGGACCGGGTCGTGCCGGCCCGGGACCTGCTGCCGGCCGGACTGTGCAACAGGCTGGGCGACCCCGACCTCGCGGGTCGTCCGGACGAATGGGCGGCGGTTGCGCAGGACGGGCTGGTGTCCTCCGCCGAAGCCGGCCGTGCTGACGACCGGTATCACGACGTGCTGCGCATCGTCGCGGACATGCTGGCCGACCGTTCGCTGGTCGCGGTGGCCGACGTCGCACGTCGACACGCCATCACCCCGCGGACGCTGCAGCGCCTGTTCACCCGGTACGTGGGCGTCGGTCCGAAGTGGGTGCTGGCCCGTTACCGCATGCATGACGTGGTCACCGAGATCGACAAGGGTTACCGCGGAACGCTGACCGACCTCGCGCACCGGTACGGCTGGTACGACCAGGCGCACTTCACCCGCGACTTCACCGCACTGGTCGGGGTGACTCCGGGGCAGTACCGCGCTCGATAGCCCGAGCGCACGGTGTTCGGGGCACTCGGCGGACGCCGCGCCGGATGTGCAGCGACCGCGCCGACGCCCCAGCGGGCGGTCAACCGGGTTTGCGCAGGCCGTACCGGGTCTCCGGCCGGCCGACCTGCCCGTACCGCAGGCTCCGCTGCGCGACGTTGGTGTCGGCGAGGTGCTCGAGGTAGCGGCGGGCGGTGATCCGGGAGACGCCGAGGAAGTCCGCGATCTGCGTCGCCGACGCCTCGCCGAACTCACGCAGCGCGCCGACCACGATGGCCAGCGTCTCCTTCGTCATCCCCTTCGGCAGCGCCCCGCCGGCCGGCGAATGCAGCATCCCCAGGGCCCGGTCGACCGCGGCCTGATCGACGTCGGCGTTCTCCCCCACCTGATTGCGGAACTCCTGGTAGGCCAGCAACCGGTCGCGCAGGGTGCCGAACGCGAACGGCTTGATGACGTACTGCACCGCGCCCTGGGCGACGGCGGAGCGGACGACGTCGGCGTCCCGCGCCGACGACACGACCATCACGTCGACCGTCGACCCGGCAGCCCGGATCCGCCGGAACAGGTCGAGCCCGCTGCCGTCGGGCAGGTGCAGGTCCAGCAACACCAGGTCCACCCCGCCGCGGGTCAGCGCGCGTTCGGCTTCGATCCGGGAGTGCGCCACCGCGGCAACGCTGAAACCCGAAACCCGTTCCACGTACGCCTTGTGGGCACGTGCGGCGATCGGCTCGTCCTCCACGACGAGGACCTTGATCACCGGGCGCTCCGGGCCGGCTCGGCGCCGCTGGCCGAGCCGTCGCTACCGTCTGCGCCGATCACGTTTCCGCCGCCCGCCGAATGGACCTGCGCGCTGTCTTCGACGTCATCGGCCTTTCCGGAGTCGGCCGGCAACGGCAGCCACACCCGGAACCGGGCGCCCTTGCCGGGCGCGACGTCGACCGTGCCGCAGCAGCGGCGCACCGCCTGGGCGACCAGCGCCAGCCCGAGGCCGCGGTCACCGGCAGGTCCACGGGCGGCCTTGGTCGACCAGCCGCGGGAGAACACCGACGCCGCCTGCTCCGGCGTCAGGCCGGGTCCGTTGTCCGCGACGGTGATCACCACGCCACCGGCGCCTGACCCGACGCCCGAGGCGATCCCGGCACCCGAGTCGGCGCCACCATCACCGACGGCGCCAACCGAGGCCGGAGCCTCCACCTGCGCCGACACCTCCACCCGGCGCGGGCCGTCCGCGGCGCTCTCGCCGGACAGCACGTCGAAGGCGTTGTCGACCAGGTTCCCGACGATGGTGACAAGTTCGGCGTCCGGCGCGACACCGGGCGGCAGGAACGAGCCGGGCCGGATGGTCAGCTCGATGCCCCGCTCGGCGCCCTGCGCGGACTTGGCCAGCAGCAGCGCCGCGACGGCCGGGTTGTCCACCCCGGCGAGGACCCGATCGGCCAGCCCCTGCGCGGTCTCCAGTTCCGCGACGGCGAACCTGAGCGCGTGCTCGGTCTCGCCGAGCTCGATGAGCGAGATCACGGTGTGCAGCCGGTTCGCCGACTCGTGGGCCTGCGCGCGCAACGCCTCGGAGAACCCTTCCACCCGGTCCAGCTCACCGGTCAATGATTCGAGCTCGGTGTGATCCCGCAACGTCACGACGGCACCGACCGTCTCGCCCTGCACCTGCACGGGCCGCCGGCTGATCAGCAGCACCCGGTCCTGGGACAGCACCAGCTCGTCGGTGAGGTTGCCGAGGTCGTCGATCAACTCGGCGACCTGGGGCGGCAGACCGGCCTCCGCCGCAGTGCGGCCGACGGCGTCATCGGTCAGCCCGAGCAGCCGCCGGCCCGCCGCGTTGACGCTGACGATCCGGCCGTTCCCGTCGAGTAACACCATGCCCTCGTGCACCGATGCGAGCACCGCGTCGTAATAGGTGAACAGCCGGGCCAGTTCCCGTGGGCCTTTGCCGAGGGTCTGCCGGCGCACCCAACGGGCGATCAACAGGGATCCGATGACGCCGATCGCCAGTGCCCCGGCCGCGATCAGTCCGAGGACCAGCAACCGGCCCTTCGTGGCTTCGTCGACGTGATCGACCAGCACCCCCACCGACACCAGCGCGACCACCCGGCCGCCCGCGAGAACGGGAGCGATGGCCCGGACGGACGGGCCGAGGGTGCCGGTGTAGGTCTCGACGGCGGTGCCGCCGGCCAGCGCCGCGTCCCTGCTGCCCCGGTACTCCTGACCGATCTGCGCCGGGTCCGGGTGCGTATAGCGGATGCCGGACGGCGTCATGACCACCACGAAGTCCGCGCCGGTGCTCGCCCGAACGGCCTCGGCGTACTCCCGCATCGCCGCCGCCGGACCGGTGATCTCCTGTCCCGCAGGATATTTCGCCGTCACCGCGGCCTTGACGCTGGGCGCGGCGGCGACCGCGGACGCCACCGCGACGACCCGGTCGGCGGTGGTCCGTTCGGTTTCGGCGTTGGTGTCGACGAGCAGGGCCGCCAGCGCGGCACCGAGCACGATGACCAGGACCACGGCCTGCAGGGCAAGGATGCGGCGGGCCAGTGACCAGCTCGAACCGGTTTGCACGGGCCCGACCTCCCGCCACCGCCGCACCGGCTCCCGACGAGGAATCCGCTCCGTCGCGGTGCCTCCTGCGCAGAGGGTACAAGCACGACGGACCCGTCGGGGAGAGCGATGGGATCAGCGCCCGGATCGCCATCCCGGTCCGTGGCAGGCATCAACATGGGCTGAGCGCAGGACATCGGCGCGCGGGATCTGCGTTCGGTTCAGCGCCGGTGCCAGCGTGGGTTTCAGCGCCGGGATCAGCGCAGCGGATCAGCGCAGCACATCAGCGGCTGGGATCACTGTTGGGGCCGGGCCACCTCGGTGAACAGAGTGCCTTGCGCGGCCGCCGACCCGGACCGGCCGCCGCCCTGACCGCGCAGCACGAACGCCACGCCGACGGCGATCACGGCGCCGGCAACGGGTCCGGCCACATAGACCCAGAACGCGCTGAAGTCGAGCCCGACCAGGTCAGGGCCGAAGGTGCGGGCCGGGTTCATCGAGGTGCCGGAGATCGGGCTGCCCCACAGGCCGGCGAGCGCGATGTAGGCGCCGACGCCGATCGCGCCCAGGATGCCGACGTTCTGCGCGCCGGACGCGGTGCCGAGGATGACGCTGACCAGGCCGAACGTCAGCGCCGTCTCCATCCAGAACGCGGCGAGACTCGAATACCCCGAGGCCGGGTAGTTGGAGCCGTACGTCGCCGACACCTTGATCACTGCCTGCAGGAACCAGGACGCGAGCACGGCCCCGGCGAGTTGAACGACGATGTAGCCGGGCACCCGGATCCACGGGAAGTCGCCGCGCAGTGCGAACGCGAAGCTGACGGCCGGATTGAGGTGGGCACCGGAGACCTTGCCCATGAACAGGATGATGCCCAGCACCATCAGACCGGGCGCCACCACCGCGGCGGTGCGGCTGATGGTGTTCGGGAACGCCTGGCTCATCATGCCGCCGCCCGCGGCCACCAGGACCAGCATGAACGTGCCGAGGAACTCGGAGAACAGCCGCCGCCATTCCTGCCGGGAGTCGTCGAAGTTCTCCACCATGGCGACGAACTCCGCCTGCAGCCCGGCCGGCCCGACGGGGACGTCGGTGGGGGTTGCCGGGTTGACGTCGGCGCGCCGCGGCGCCGTCTTCTCTTCGTGCTCCCCGCTCGGTGGCATGGCGTTCCTCCTGCCCGGCAGCGCGAGGTGCCGCCCGGCGGGCCGGACCCTGCTGCGCTGGGGAAAGGGTGCGCGCCGGTGGGCGGTCGGGGCGTCGTCCGTGCAGGGTGATATTCGGACAGCACGGATTACTGCGGCTGCTCGCACCGGCGACGCAGGGTGCCGGCAGTCGAACACCGGGCCATGGAACTCGATCAACGCCCGAGCATGATCCGCACGGGTGCGAGCATGGGCGGCATGACCGCCCCTCCCGCCACGTCCGTGCAGCTGTCCGCCTGCCTGCTCGACGCGCAGACCGGCGAGGAGCTCGCGCTCCTCGACGAGCAGCTCGTGCGGCCGACGGCATCGGTCGGGAAGGTACTGCTGCTGATCGAGGTCGCCCGGCGGCTCGTGCACCGCGAGCTCGACCCCGCGACGTTGTTCACCCGCACGTCGGAGGACGCGGTCGCCGATTCGGGCCTGTGGCAGCACCTGCACGCCCGGTCGATGGCGGTCGCGGATCTCGCGGTGCTGGTGGCCGCGGTCAGCGACAACCTGGCCACGAACGTGCTGCTGCGGGAGGTCGGCCTACCGGCGGTGACGGAGATGACAGCATCGCTGTCACTGCAGTCGACGGCGCTGCACGACCGGGTGCGGGACGGGCGATCACCGCAGCACCCGCCGACGTTGTCCACCGGGTCCGCGGGTGAGCTGGCCGGCCTGCTGGCCCGTCTGCACCGGGGTGAAGTGGTCGACCCGACGGTCAGCGCGATGGTGCTCGGGTGGCTGAACCTGGACACCGACATGTCCATGGTGGCCGGCACTTTCGGGTTGGACCCGCTGGCGCACACCGAGCCCGATCGGGACTGGTGGGTCGCGCACAAGACGGGCACCGACGTCGGGCTGCGCGCCGATGTCGGGGTGGTCCGCGGTCCGCTGCGCGCCGTCGGCTACGCGGTGATCGCGGAATTCGACGACGCCGACCGGGACGCGGCGCTGGCTGCGATGCGGGACTGGGGATTGCGGATCCGGCACATCGCCGGGTGATGCGTCCGCCGGCGGCCGTGCCGGCCGCGGCGAGGACAGCGCCCGGAACGCTGCAGCCGGTGGCACGAAATCATCGTCCGTCCCACCGGCTGCCTCGCCCCCGCCTCGGGTGCCTCTGCCGCACCCGCGCCGTTGCGCTGCGCCCGGCTCGTTGCGCAGAAGTCAGTGCGACGTGGCCTTTTCCGCGTGCGCACCGGTCAGCGACCGGACCTCCATCTCCGCCCACTTCGCCTTGTTGTACTCACGGCTGGTGACGGTGCCGATGATCGCGAACAGGAAGCCCAACGGGATCGACACCAGACCGGGATTGCTCAGCGGGAACCACGCGAAGTTGATCGCCGGGTCACTGATCAGGCTCGCCGCCTTGCCGGTGGTGGCGTTGACCACGCCGCCGGACACGTTGGGCGAGAAGACCAGCAGCACGAGCGCGGAGATGAGGCCGCCGTAGATGCCCCAGGTGGCGCCCCGGGTGTTGAACCGCTTCCAGAACAGCGAGAACAGGATCACCGGCAGGTTCGCCGACGCCGCGATGGCGAACGCGATGGCCACCAGGAACGCGACATTCAGCGATTGCGCCGGGATGGCCAGCGCGATGGACACCGCACCGATGCACACCGCTGCGATCCGGCCGACCCGCACCTCCTGCTTGTCGCTGACCTTGCCCTTCTTGATCACGTTCGAGTACAGGTCGTGCGCCAGCGACGACGACGACGCGAGCGTGAGTCCGGCGACCACCGCGAGGATCGTGGCGAACGCGACCGCCGCGATCACCGCGAGCATCACGGCGCCGAGACCGGTGCCGACCCCGCCGAGCGCTTCGGCGAGCTGCGGCGCCGCCGTGTTGCCGCCGGGACTCTGTTCGGAGATCGCCTTGGAGCCAACGAGAGCCGCCGCACCGAAGCCCAGCGCCAGCGTCATCAGATAGAAGATGCCGATCAGCCCGATCGCCCACAGCACCGACTTCCGGGCCGCCTTCGAGTCCGGCACGGTGTAGAAGCGGATCAGGATGTGCGGCAACCCGGCGGTGCCCAGCACCAGCGCCAACGCCAACGAGATGAAGTCCAGCTTGGACAGCAAAGTCTTGGTCGCGTCGGCGTTCTCGACGCCGTACCGCAGGCCCGGGTGCAGGAATGCGTCGCCCTTGCCGGAGGCGTCGGCGGCCGCGCCGAGCAGCGCGGACGGGTTGAACCCGAACTTCGCCAGCACCCAGATGGTCATCACCGCCGCGCCCGTCATGAGCATCACGGCCTTGACGATCTGCACCCAGGTGGTGCCCTTCATCCCGCCGAACACCACGTACACGATCATCAGCAGGCCGACCCCGGCGATCACCAGGTTCTTCGCCGCCTGCGAGCTGATGCCGAGCAGCAACGCGACCAGCTCACCGGCGCCGACCATCTGGGCGAGCAGGTAGAAGATCGACACGATGACGGTGGAGATCGACGCCGCGGTGCGCACCGGGCGCTGCCGCATCCGGAAGCTCAGCACGTCGGCCATCGTGAACTTGCCGGTGTTCCGCATCAGTTCCGCGACCAGCAACAACGCCACCAACCAGGCGACCAGGAAGCCGATGGAGTACAGGAAGCCGTCGTACCCGTACAGCGCGATCAGCCCGGCGATCCCGAGGAACGACGCGGCCGACATGTAGTCACCGCCGATCGCGAAGCCGTTCTGCATGCCGGTGAACGACCGGCCGCCGGCGTAGAAGTCGGCGGCGGTGCGGTTCTGCCGGCTGGCCCAGATGGTGATGCCGAGGGTGAGCGCGACGAACAGCGCGAACAGCGAGATCGTCAGCACCTGGTGGGACGAGCCCTCCTCGGCGGCAGCCGCGGCCTCGGTGGCTGCTCCGGTGGCGGCCTGGGTGGCGGTAAGGACGCTGGTCATCGGGAGCCTCCGTCGCGCATGGCGCCGCCGGCGGCGGCGCGGCTGGAGGCGCCGGCCAGCTGGCCGCCCTCGATCTCGCCGCGCAGGCGGTCGGCGAGCGGGTCGATCCTGCTGTCGGCGTGCCGCGCGTAGAACAGCGCGATGAGGAACGTCGAGACGAACTGCAGCACACCGAACAGCAGTCCGACAGTGACGTTGCCGAACACCTGGATGTTCATGAAGTCACGCGCAAAAGCGGCGCACAGCACGTAGGCGAAATACCAGACCAGGAATGCGATCGTGGTCGGGAAGACGAAGGACCGCAACGCGTGCCGGAGTCTACCGAATTCCGGGGAGTCCTGCGCGGCCTCCCATTCGTCCGCGCTGGTGACGACCGGGCTCGAACCGGCCATTGCTTCCGGCGGCACGCTGGGCGGATCTGCCATGGGACCTCCTCGTCGAGGCGCGCCACCGGGTCTGGCGGGACGCTGTCTGCCAGGACGCTAGGCACGGGCATACGGCGGGCGGACGGACGATCGCGGGAAGCCGTTGACGCTGCGCCGGGCGGTCGGTTCCGCCGGTGAGCGGTGCGTTCGGGCAATGCGGACAGGCGCAGCTGATCCGCGCGGACCGGTCGATTCGACCGGGTGGGGTCGGCGTCAGCGACCCACGGCCGCCCGGCGCGCGGCCGCCGGCAGGTGCAGTCGCGCCAGCACCGCGTCGACCCCCGGCCCGATCTGCGAGCGGGTGACCAGCGACACCGCGATCATCGTCGCGAACGCCGCCGGCACCGAGCCGACGGCCGGCTGGCCGAGCAGCGCGTCGAACGGATCCGGTAGCAGGCCGGGCACCGCGACGGCCAGCGTCAACGCGCCCAGGCTGAGCACTCCTCCTACCGTCAATCCCGCGACCGCGCCGGCCACCGTCAGACCGCGCCACCAGATGCCGAGCACCAGCAGCGGGCAGAACGTCGAGGCCGCGACCGCGAACGCCATCCCGACGACCCGGGAGATGTCCAGGTCGGTTGTCGGCAGCGCCAGCAGCAGCGGCACCAGCCCGGCGACCACCGCGGCAACCCGGAAGTCGCGCACCCGGCCGCGCAGCACGTCGGTGGACAGCACGCCGGCGGCGGCAACGACCAGACCCGATGACGTGGCCAGGAACGCCGCGATCGCGCCGGCCGCGATCAGCGCCCCGAGCACGTTGCCGAGCACACCGCCCACCGCGGCGGCCGGCAGGCCGAGCAGCAACGAGTCCGCCGCACCGGGTTGCGGGGCCGGCATCAGCTCGTGGATCAGCGCCCCGGCCAGCGCCGGGAACAGGTAGAACACTCCCAGCAGGGCGATCACCCGGACCGTCGTCGCCCGCGCAGACCCGCCGTCGACGTTGGTGTAGAAGCGGACCAGGACGTGCGGCAGGCCCATCGTGCCGAGGAACGTGGCCAGCATCAGCGAGTAGATGCCGGCGACCGGGTGGCCGCCGCCGAGTCCACCGCCCGCGGCGGACCAGCCGCCGTCGAAGACGTCTTGCGTTGCCGGCCGGTTGACGGCGAGTACCACCAGCACCGGGACAGCGATCGCGACCAGCTTGACCCAGTACTGCACGGCCTGCACCAGGGTGATCGACCGCATGCCGCCGGACACCACGTTGAGCGTCACGACGACGGCGACGACCGCGATACCGACCCAGTTGGGCAGACCGGTGACCTCCCGCAGCACCAGGCCCGCGCCGTGCAACTGCGGTACCAGGTAGAGCCACGCGATGGCCAGCACGAGGGCCGTCGCGAGCGCCCGCAGCCGGCGTGATCCCCACCGAATCTGTGCGAAATCCGGGACGGTGTAGGCGCCGGACCGCCGCAACGGCGCGGCCACGAACAGTTGCAGCGCAAGGTACCCGGCGGTGAACCCGACCGGATACCACAGCGCGTCCGGCCCGTAGACGGCCACCAGCCCGGCGACCCCGAGGAATGACGCCGCGGACAGGTACTCACCGGAGATGGCGGCGGCGTTCCAGCCGGGGCGGACGGAACGTGATGCGACCAGGAAGTCACTCGTCGTCCGCGCCAGCCGCAGCCCCGTCGCGCCGATCACGCCGGTCCCGACCACGACAAGGGAAATCGCGATCAGCGAGAGCGTGGATCCGTCGATGCCCGTCACCCCCGCTCGAGCAGCTCGGTGAACTCACGTTCGATCCGTTCGGCCTGCCGCCGGTGCAGCCGTGCGAGCAGGAACAGCGTGGGATAGGCGGCCACCCCGAGCACCCACCAGACCAGTGGCACGCCGAGTACCGCGATGTCCGCGACGGGCGGGACGAAGGCGAACAGCGGCGGCAGCGGTGCGAACGCGGCCATCGCGACGACGGCGATCCGCACCGCCGCCGCCAGCTGGGCGCGGATCAAGCCGCGGACCAACTCCCGGCCGATCTCGGTCTGTTCGGCGACCTCCACCGCGCGGTGCACGGGAGCCGCGGCGGGCCGGCGATCGGCGAGCACCACCCGGACCCGGCGCGGAGGCTGATGCTGACTCATCGACCGGGCCGCCGACCGGCCAGCAGTCGCTGCTTGAGCATCTGCAGATGACGTCGGCTGACCGGGATGTCGGCCACCTGCCGCTGACCGCTCACACCGATCCGGTAGCCGCCGTCCACCGCGCGCAGCTCGACGATGCGATGCAGTGGCACCAGGTAGCCCCGGTGCACGCGCACGAAGCCGGCCACTGCCCACTCCTGCTGCAGCACCGCCAGCGGGGTCCGGATCAGGTGACTCCGGCCGTCCTCGGCGTGCAGCCGCGCGTAATCACCCTGCGCCTCCACCCAGCACACCGAGGCACGCGGGACGAAAAGGGTGCGACCGGCCAGGTCCACCGCGATCAGCGCCTCGCCGCCGGCCGGCCGCCCCTCTCGCCGCACGTCCAGCCCCGCACCGGACCGACCATCGAGCCGCTCGGTCACCAGCTCGGCGCCCGGCCCCGGCGCACCCGCGTCGGACATCGCCCCCTGCTCGGTGACGGCCCGCCACGCGCACATCCGGGTCACCGCCTCGGCCAGCCGCCCGGCCCGTACCGGCTTGAGCAGGTAATCCACGGCACCGATCTCGTAGGCCTCCACGGCCCGATCGTCGTGCGCGGACAGGAACGCCACGGCCGGCGGCCGGGGCAAGGCCGACACCACCCGCGCCAGTTCCACGCCGTCCCAGCCGGGCATGGCGATGTCCAGCAACACCGCGTCGGGCGCCGGCAGCACGCCGGGCCGGAGCATCCGCAGCGCCGCCGGAGCGTCGCCGGCGGTCAGCACGGTGCCGACCCGGGGGTCGCCGCGCAACAGATAGCCGATCTCGTCCAGCGCCGGCGCCTCGTCGTCGACGGCCAGCACGACCAGCCCGGAGCTCTCCAGTCCCACCGACAACGCCGTCACGGTCCTTCCGGTCGGCCGTCCGGACGGGGCTGCCCGCCCGCACCATCCCGCACGCCATTTCCCTTTTCGCGACGCGGCAACACCTGAGCGGACCGGCCGACGGCGCGGGCGCGACGGGCCGCGATCAACCCGCCTCACCCTCGTCGTCATCGTCCGGCCGCCGATGCGCCAGCACGTTGAGGACGTGCCCGTCCGGGTCCCGGACGAAGAACCGCCGCACCCCCCACGGCTCGTCGGTCAGGGGATGGACGATCGGGGCGCCGGCCGCCATCGCCGCCCTGTACGCCGCATCGACGTCGTCCACCTCGATGGAGACCTCGGGCAGCACCGGCGCGGTGGCCTCGGATGCCATCACGCTGATCTGCCGGTCGGGACGCTCCGGGTCGGCGACGGTCGCGATCCAGCCCAGGTCCATCACCGGTCGCATGCCGAGCACTTGGGTGTAGAAGTCGATGGACACGGCCGTCGAGGCGACGGCAAGGTCGGGCACGATCCGCTCGATGGCCATGATCACATGGTGAGCGCTGCGAACCTTCGACGCCAGCGTCAACGGTGCGCGTCGACGCCGGGCGCGAATTTCGGCAGCCGGACGGTCACCTTGGTGCCCGCGTTCGGTGCGGTCTCCACGATCAACCCGTAGTCCTCGCCGAATGCAGCGCGCAGGCGGTCGTCGACGTTGGACAGCCCGATGTGGGTGCCCGACGGTCCCGCGCCGTCGGGTCGGCCGACGGTCGCCGGGTCCATCCCGACACCGTCGTCCTCGACGCTGATGACGCAGTCCGGACCCTCGTCCTGCGCCGTCACGGCGACGGTTCCGGCGCCGGTGCGACCGGCCAGCCCGTGCCGGACGGCATTCTCGACCAGCGGCTGGATGGACAGGAACGGCACCACCACGCCGAGCACCTCCGGCGCCACCCGCCAACGGATGCGCAGCCGGTCGCCGAACCGCGCCCGCTCCAGCGTCAGGTACTTCTCGATGTTGCCCATCTCGTCGGCGAGGGTCGTGAACTCACCGGCCTGCCGGAACGAGTACCGGGTGAAGTCGGCGAACTCCAGCAGCAGCTCGCGCGCCCGGTCCGGGTCGCTGCGGACGAACGCGGCAATGGTGGTGAGCGCGTTGTAGATGAAGTGCGGCGAGATCTGCGCGCGCAGGGCCCGCACCTCGGCGCGCGCCAGATCCGCCCGGGACGCGTCGAGATCGGCCAACTCCAGTTGGGTACCGATGAACCGCGCCGTCTCGTCGGCGGCGCGCACCAGATAGGGCCCGACGGCCGCGCCGGCCACCACCACCAGGGCGCCTGCCGACCGGCCGGCGGCGATCAGCGGGACGACGACGGCCCGGCTGACCTGGCAGCCGGCCTTCCCGCAGGACCGCACGTCGGCGAGTTGACGCCGCCCGGTGGCAATCGCCGTGCGGACCGTCTCGGTCACCTCGGCCGCGTGGTGCGCACCGGGACCCTGCGCACCCAGCACGACCGCGTCGGGACCGGACAGTGCGACCCCGGGCGTCTCCAGCAGGGCCTGCAGGTACGGCAGGGCCCGCGCCGCCGACTGCTCTGTGAGCCCCTCGCGCAGGGGCGGCCCGGCGAGTCCGGCCGTCCGCAGCGCCTGGCCGGCGGCCCGCACACCGGGCGGGTCGAGCATCCGCCGGCGGAGCCATCGACCACCGAACACCGCGGTCACCGCGACGGCGATCACCGCCGCAGCCACCAGCACCGTGATCAGTGCGGCGTTCACCGGTGCAGCGTCGCCGTGCCCTGGGTGGGCTCGGTCGGTGCTTCGCGCTCGGTCTCCGACCGCCGCCCTTCCGGTTCGGCGTCCCGCCGCGGCGCAGTCTCCGGATCCGCCGACCGCCCCGACGTGCGGGGCGCAGGGTGCCGCTCTCGGCGTGCCGGCAGCGTGACCACCTCCGACCGCAGGAACACGATGAACAGCGCGATCAGCAACGCAGCGCGCCCCCACACCCCGATCAGCACCAGCTGCGGGGACAGGGCGTCGTAGGCGGAGCTGGGGGCGCCGCTGCCGATCAGGTACTGCCAGCGGAAGAACCCGATGCCGATGGCGGCGTCGGCGACGAAGTAGGTGAGGATCCAGCCGGGCCGGATCTTGAGCAGCACGAAGAACGGCAGCAACCACAGCGTGAACTGCGGCGAGTGCACCTTGTTGAACAGCAGGTACCCGCACACCATCGCCGCGCACACCTGCAGCCACGGGTAGCCGCGCCGACGGTCGTAGCGAAGCCAGCCCAGGACGCAGGCCAGCAGTAGCGCGGCCAGCGTGGTGCCCGTCGCCACCATCGCGAGGGTGTGCTGCACCGCGTCGTTGTCGGAGTTGCTGTGTGGCCGGGCACCCCAGAACCAGATGGTGTTGGTGGTGACGTCGATCGGCCGGCTCCACTGGAACTGGAACGACGCCCACCAACCGGCCGGCCCGGCCACCGCGAACGGCAGGTTGACGGCCGCGAACACCGCCGCCGCCCCGGCCGCGAACCCGGCACCGACGAGCCACCGGCGCAGCACGGGCCCGGACGATCCCGGCCGGGGGCGCCAGCCCCCGGCACCCAGCCACAGCGCCACGGGCAGCGCGAACATCAACGGGTACAGCTTGAAACCCGCGCCGATGCCCAGGGCGATCGCCGCACCGATCAGCGGTCCGGGCCGGTCGATGACGCTGCGCTGCGGCAGGAACGCCGAGTCGCCGGTCCGCGGCGGACCCGGAGCCTCACGCCGGACGGACCCGTCGGGCCGTGCGATCGCAGCCCCGTCGCCTTGCGTCGCAATGCCGGCCTCCGGCGCGACGGGGGTCCCCTTCGCCGCCGCCGAGTCACCCCCCGACGCGTCCGGCGCCCCCCGCGGCCGGGCGGCCCGCAGCAGTATCCAGAACCCCACCACGGTGGCAGCGACGGCGAACAGGTCCCAGTTGTGGAACGCGTACAGCACCACCGGTGGCGCCAGGGCGTACCACCACGACCGGAGCCCGGCGAGCCAGGCGAGCAGCGCGGCGGTCAGCAGGCCGGCGAGGCCCAGCAGGATCGCCGAGTGGAACAGGAAGTCGCCGTCATTCGACGACGGAGCGGCGGCCACCCAGATGGCCAGCCCGGTGAGCACCGGGTACTCGAGGGAGCCACCGAACAGCGTCTTGGACACCGGCTCGTACCCGCCGTTGACGTACGGGAAGACATGCTTGTCGACGTCCCGGCCGACCCACAGGTACTGGATGTCGGAGTAGCAGACGTCCCGGGCGACCCGGATGCCCAGGTCCGGGGAGCTCCGGCCGAGCGCGTCGAACGACGGCCCGATGCACCGCTCCTTGTTGGCGTAGCCCAGGCCCAGGGTCAGCGAGCAGAGCAGCACGGTGAAGAGCACGAAGGCAGTGCCGCGCCGGTCGACGACCCGCCGGGCCAGTGCGAGCAAGACGTCAGTCCAGCGAGATGGGGACGACCCCGAACGGCGCCAGACCCGCTGCTCCGGCGTCCACGGCGGTCAGCACGCACACGCCGTCCTCGCTGATCGCGATGGAGTGCTCGGTGTGCGCGGCCCGTGCACCGTCCCGGGTGACGACGGTCCAGCCGTCGGACAGTTCGCGGGTCGCGGGCTTGCCGAGGGTGATCATCGGCTCGATCGCCAGCGCGGTGCCCGGGGCCAGCCGCGGACCCTTCCCACGCTTGCCCTGGTTCGGCACGAACGGGGCCATGTGCATGGCGGTGCCGATGCCGTGACCGCCGTAATTGGCGACCGACCCGTACCGGCGGCCGTCATTGCGGGCGGAGAGGGCGACCGACTCCTCGATGGCCGCGGACACGTCGCCGAGCCGACCACCGGCCCGGGCCACCGCGATTCCCGCCCACATCGCCTGGTTGCACGCGGCGATCAGATCGACCTCCTCCATCGAGGGCGCCGACCCGACGTGCAACGAGATGGCCGAGTCGGAGTGCCAGCCGTCGAGGATGCAGCCGGCGTCGATGGACAGCAGGTCGCCCTCCTGCAGCACCCGGCCCCTGGACGGGATGCCGTGCACGACCTCGTCGTTGACCGAGGCGCAGATGGTGGCCGGGAAGCCCGGATCATTGCCGTGCGCCCCGTAGTGCAGGAAGTTGCTGGTCGCCCCGGCCCTGGCGATGACGTCGGCAACCGCGTCGTTGACGTCCATCGTCGTGGCGCCCGGCCGCACCGCTTGCCGGCCGGCCGAGATGGCTTCCGCGAGCACCAGGCCGGACGCCCGCATCGCCTGCAGCTCGCCTCTTGTCTTGAGCTGGATTCCCCGATCACTCATCGTGGCTGCGAGATCCTCAGCGCTGCCGCAGGGCGGTCAGGGCGCGCTGCTGTACTTCCTCGACGCTGCCGACGCCGTCGACCGCCACGAGCAGCTTGGCGTAGTGCTCCAGCAGCGGGGTGGTCTCGGTGTGGTACAGCGCGAGCCGCCGGGTGATCGCCTCGGCGGTGTCGTCGGCGCGGCCGCGGGCGAGCATCCGCTCCAGCAGCACGTCGTCGGGCGCGTCGATCAGCAGCACGGCGTCCAGATCGTGATCGTTGGTGTGCAGCAGCTCGTCCAGCCACTTGGCCTGCGGGACGGTGCGCGGGAAGCCGTCGAGCAGGAACCCGGGCTCGGCGTCGGGTTCGACCAGCCGGGCGGCGACCATCGCACTGGTCACCTCGTCGGGCACCAGCTCGCCGGCGTCCATGTACTTCTTCGCCAGCACACCGAGTTCTGTGCCGGCGGTGACGTTGGCGCGGAAGATGTCGCCGGTGGAGATGTGCGGGATGTCGAGGTTCTTGCCGAGCAGCTCGGCCTGGGTGCCCTTGCCTGCTCCCTGCGGGCCCACGATCAGAATTCTCATCAGCGGAGGAACCCTTCGTAGTTGCGCTGCATCAGCTGGGTTTCGATCTGTTTGACCGTATCCAACCCCACACCGACCATGATGAGCACGGCGGTACCGCCGAACGGGAAGTTCTGGTTGTTCCCCTCCCCCGTCAGCTCGAGGAACAGGTTCGGCAGGATCGCCACGATGCCCAGGTAGATCGAGCCGGGCAGGGTGATCCGGGACAGCACGTACTGCAGGTACTCGGCGGTGGGCCGGCCCGGCCGGATGCCCGGGATGAAGCCGCCGTACTTCTTCAGCTCATCGGCCCGCTCGGTGGGGTTGAACGTGATCCCCACGTAGAAGTACGTGAAGAAGATGATCAGCCCGAAGTACAGCAGGATGTGAACCCAGCTGGACTGGTTGACCACGTACAGCTGCAGGAACTGGGCCCAGCCGCTGACCTCCTGGGTGCCGTCCGCGTTCACCGTCGTCGGGTTGATCAGCTGGACGAGCAGCAGCGGCAGGTACAGCAGCGAGGTCGCGAAGATGACCGGGATGACGCCCGCCTGGTTGACCTTCAGCGGCAGGTACGTCGACGTGCCGCCGTACATCTTGCGGCCGATCATTCGTTTGGCGTACTGCACCGGCAGCCGGCGTTGGCCCTGCTCGACGAACACCACGGTGGCGATGATCGCCAGCGCGAGCACCAGCACCACAGAGAAGACGACGGCCCCCTGGTTGTCCAGGATGTTCTTGCCCTCAGCGGGGATCCGGGCCGCGATCGAGGTGAAGATCAGGATCGACATGCCATTGCCGATGCCGCGGTCGGTGATGAGCTCGCCCATCCACATGATGGCGGCGGTCCCGGCGGTCATCGTCAGGACCAGCACGATCAGGGCGAACGCGCTCTGGTCCGGGATGATCTGGTCGTTCGTGGAGCAGCCCGGGAACATCTGCCCGTTGATGGCCAGCGCCAGGAAGGCGGTCGACTGCAGCACGCCGAGCCCGATGGTCAGGTACCGGGTGTACTGCGTGAGCTTGGCCTGGCCGGACTGGCCCTGCTTCTTCAGCTGCTCGAAACGCGGGATGACGACCGTCAGCAGCTGCACGATGATCGACGCGGTGATGTACGGCATGATGCCGAGCGCGAAGACGGACAACCTCAGCAGCGCGCCACCGGAGAACAGGTTCAGCACGGTGAACAGGTCGTTGCCGGATCCGGCCTCGTCGATACACACCTGGATGGCGCCGTACGAAACACCCGGCGAGGGCACGGTGGCGCCCAGCCGGTAGACGGCGACCATGGCGAGGGTGAAGAGGATCTTCTTGCGCAGATCCGGCGTCTTCAGCGCCGTGGCGAAAGCGGCGAGCAATGATCCTCCTGGCTACACCGGCCCCGGTGAGAACGAGCCGGTGGCGGAGATCCGATCCGGGAACCGGAGCTCCGTCTTCCGATCACGGCGCATGGCCGTGTCCTGACGGTGATGCTGTCTTGGGTCAAGCGTCGAGTGATGCTCTGTGGTCGTGCGTGCATGGTGCTGCGGGTGCCGTGCTGGGGATGCGGCGCCGAACCCTTCGGACCGACCCCCCGACCCGGCCGTTGCTGCCACCGGGCCGATGCGGACGCGGTTCCCCGCCGGCACCACAGGCGCCCGTGCGGAACTCCTGCGGGCACCATCGCAGTGCCGGCGCAGCGCCGGCCGCAGCCTTCGACTGTAACGTACGCGGCCGGTCCGACGGGCATCCGCGAACGACCGCAGTGGCCCCGGTGATCGCCTGCCCCGCAACGCCGAACCGCCCGGCACGACCTCCTGACGGAGGCGCACCGGGCGGTGGCGGAAGTGCAGAGACGGGAGTCGTCAGATGCTGGTGGCGCTGCCACCGGCGGCGGCCAGCTTCTCCCGGGCGGACCCGGAGAACGCGTTCGCCGTCACCTGCAGGCTGACGTCGCCCAGGTCGCCGTCACCGAGGACCTTGACCAGCTGGCCCTTGCGGACCGCGCCGGCGGCGACGAGCTCGGAGATCCCGACCGTGCCGCCGGCCGGGAACAGCTCGGCCAGCTGGCCGATGTTGACGACCTGGTACTCGACGCGGAACCGGTTCTTGAAGCCCTTGAGCTTCGGCAACCGCATGTGCAGCGGCAGCTGACCGCCCTCGAAACCGGCAGCGACGTTCTTGCGGGCGCCGGTGCCCTTGGTGCCGCGACCGGCGGTCTTGCCCTTGGACGCCTCACCGCGGCCGACGCGCGTCTTCGGCGTCTTGGCGCCCGGTGCGGGGCGGAGGTGGTGGACCTTCATCGTCATGACTGATCACTTTCCTGCACTTCTTCGACCGACAGCAGGTGCGTCGCGCGGTTGATGTAGCCGCGATTCGTCGCGTTGTCCGGCACGACCACGCTGTGGTGGATCCGCTTGAGGCCGAGCGAGCGCACGGACTCACGAGCCGGACGCTTGTTGCCGATGGTGGACTTGACCTGGGTCACCTTGAGAGCCATGTCAGACCCCCTGTCCGGCGCGCGCCCGCAGCATGGCGGCCGGCGCGACGTCCTCGATGGGCAGCCCACGACGGGCCGCGACCTCTTCCGGACGCTGCAGGTTCTTCAGCGCCTGGATGGTGGCGTGCACGATGTTGATCGGGTTGTCCGAACCGAGCGACTTGGACAGCACGTCGTGGATGCCGGCGCATTCCAGCACGGCACGCACCGGACCACCGGCGATGACACCGGTACCCGGCGAGGCCGGACGGAGCAGCACGACACCGGCCGCCGCCTCACCCTGCACGGGGTGCGGGATGGTCGAGGCGATGCGCGGCACCTTGAACATGTACTTCTTGGCTTCCTCGACGCCCTTGGCGATGGCGGCGGGGATCTCCTTGGCCTTGCCGTAGCCGACGCCGACGCTGCCGTCGCCGTCACCGACGACGACCAGGGCGGTGAAGGAGAACCGACGTCCACCCTTGACCACCTTGGCGACGCGGTTCGTCACGACGATGCGCTCGAGCAGCGGGTTGCGCTCGACAGGGGCGTCCCGACGGCCGTCACGGCCACCACGACGGTCCCGGCGATCGCCTCCGCCGGCGCGGTCGTTGCTCCGGTCGCCGCCGCCGAAGCCGCCGCGTTGTGCTCCGGGCATCAGATATCCCTCTCGATCATGCTCAGGTGATTGCTTGCTGCGAAGTGGCTCATCAGAACTCCAACCCGGCGCTGCGCGCGCCGTCGGCGAGCGCGGCGATCCGGCCGTGGTACGAGTCGCCTCCACGGTCGAACACGACCGCGGTCACGCCCAGTTCGGTGGCGCGGCGGCCGACCAGCTCGCCGACCTGGCGAGCCTTGGCGGTCTTGTCGCCGTCGGCGGCACGCAGGTCCGCCTCGAGCGTGGAAGCGGAGACCAGCGTGCGACCGACTGTGTCGTCGACCAGCTGGACCGCGATGTGCCGGGAGGACCGCTTGACGACCAACCGGGGACGGGTGGCGGTGCCGGTGACCTTCTTCCGCAGCCGGAAGTGCCGCCGGGCGCGCGCCGTGCGCCGCTCGTGGGAAACGGAGGTTGCCATCACTTACCTGTCTTTCCGACCTTGCGCCTGACGACCTCGCCGGCGTACCGCACGCCCTTGCCCTTGTACGGGTCGGGCTTGCGGAGCTTGCGGATGTTCGCGGCGACCTCGCCGACCTGCTGCTTGTCGATGCCCTCGACCCGGAACCGGATCGGTGACTCGACGACGAAGGTGATCCCGGGAGGGGCCTTCACCGGCACCGGATGCGAGTAGCCCAGGGCGAACTCCAGGTCCGAGCCCTTGGCGGCGACGCGGTAGCCGACGCCGACGATCTCCATGGACTTGGAGTAGCCCTGGGTGACGCCGACGACCATGTTGTTGACCAGCGTGCGGGTCAGGCCGTGACGGGAGCGGGAGTCCCGCTCGTCATCGGGCCGGGTGACGACCAGCTCGCCGTCCTCGCGGGCGACGGTGATCGGCTCCACGACCTTGTGCTGCAGTGATCCCTTCGGTCCCTTGACGGTGACCGTGGATCCCTCGATGTTGACGTCGACACCCGCCGGGACGGGAATCGGCAGTCGTCCGATTCGTGACATGTCTGCTCCTCCCCTACCAGACGTAGGCGAGGACTTCCCCGCCCACCTTCTTCTTGGCGGCCTGTCGATCGGTCAGCAGACCGGTCGAGGTCGAGATGATGGCGACGCCCAGCCCGCCGAGCACCTTGGGCAGCTCGGTGGAGCGCGCGTACACCCGAAGGCCGGGCTTGGACACCCGACGCACACCGGCGATGGACCGCTCGCGGTTGGGGCCGTACTTCAGCTTGACGACCAGCGACTTGCCCACGGGGGCGTCAGCGGTGGTCCAGGAGGCGATGTAACCCTCCTTGACGAGGATGTCGGAGATGCTGCCCTTCAGCTTCGAGAACGGCATCACCACCTCGTCGTGATACGCCGAGTTGGCGTTGCGGATCCTGGTCAGGTAGTCCGCGATCGGATCGGTCATGCTCATGTCGGTCGTGCCTTTCTCGCCTGGTTCCTGACACCGCTGCGCGGGGCTGGGCCTGTGACGATGTAGGGCGCCGTGCGGCGCCGTCGGGGTGCTGCTGTGCTGTGCGGGCCGAACCGCCGGCCCGCAAGGCGAACCGGGATCGGCCGGATCACCGGCGCGACGGGGTGGCGCTGCGAGGCGTCATCGGCGTCGGGCCGGCCGATACGGATTACCAGGACGACTTGGTGACGCCCGGCAGCTCGCCGGCGTGCGCCATCTCGCGCACGCAGATCCGGCAGAGACCGAACTTCTTGTACACCGAGCGCGGCCGGCCGCAGCGGTTGCAGCGGGTGTAGCCGCGCACCGCGAACTTCGGCTTGCGCTTGGCCTTCATGACCAGGGCGGTCTTCGCCATCTCAGTTCTCCTTGAAGGGGAAGCCGAGCTGCCGCAGCAGCGCGCGTCCCTCGTCGTCCGTCTTGGCCGTCGTGACGACCGTGATGTCCATGCCGCGCGGCCGGTCGATCCGGTCGATGTCGATCTCGTGGAACATCGACTGCTCGTTGAGACCGAAGGTGTAGTTGCCGTTGCCGTCGAACTGCTTGGCCGACAGCCCACGGAAGTCGCGGATACGGGGCAGCGCGATGGTCAGCAGCCGATCCAGGAACTCCCACATCCGATCGTTGCGCAGGGTGACCTTCGCTCCGATCGGCATGCCCTCGCGCAGCTTGAACTGGGCAATGGACTTGGTCGCCTTGCGGATCACCGGCTTCTGCCCGGTGATGGTCGCCAGGTCGCGGACCGCGCCCTCGATCAGTTTGGCGTCACGGGCCGCCTCGCCCACACCCATGTTGACGACGACCTTGACGACGCCCGGGATCTGCATGACGTTGGCGAAGCCGAACTGCTGCTGCAGCGCGTCACGGACCTCGTTCTCGTAGCGGACCTTCAGCCGTGGCTTGCCGGTCTCGGTGGTCGGGTTCTCAATGACGACTGTCATCACAGGTCCTTACCGGTGCGGCGCGCGACGCGGACGTTGCGGCCTTCCTCGTTGACTCGCTTGCCGACCCGGGTCGGCTTGTTGTCGGCGTCCACGACCTGCACGTTGGAGATGTGGATCGGCGCCTCCTGGGTGACGATGCCGCCGGACTTGGCACCACGCTGGGTCGTCGAGACCTTGGTGTGCTTCTTGATCCGGTTGACACCCTCGACCAGGACCCGGTTGCGCTCGGGGTAGGCCTGGATGACCTTGCCGCGCGCGCCCTTGTCCTTGCCGGCGATGACCAGAACGGTGTCGCCCTTCTTGACCTTCAGCCCCATCACAGCACCTCCGGCGCCAACGAAATGATCTTCATGTACCGCTTGTCGCGCAGCTCGCGGCCGACCGGCCCGAAGATGCGGGTGCCACGCGGGTCGCCGTCGCCCTTGAGCAGCACGGCTGCGTTCTCGTCGAACTTGATGTACGAGCCGTCGGCCCGTCGCTTCTCCTTGACGGTGCGCACGATGACGGCCTTGACGACGTCGCCCTTCTTCACACCGGCACCGGGAATCGCGTCCTTGACGGTCGCCACGATGATGTCGCCGATGCCTGCGTACCGACGGGAGGAGCCGCCGAGCACGCGGATGCACAAGATCTCCTTGGCGCCCGTGTTGTCGGCGACCCGGAGCCTGGACTCCTGCTGAATCACGTCAGTCCCAACCTTTGCGATGTGCGCTCGCCGGAGGGTTCTCCGCCTGCAAGCACTTGTAGTCTGTTTCTCCCGCTGCCCCTGCGGGGCAACGACTCTTCTTCAGATCTCCTGCTCCGGCACCGGCCGCCCGGAAGGCGACCGGCACCGCTGCCGTCACCGGCCCACTGCGCAACGCAGGGCCGGCTCCGGCGACTTACTGGGCGCGCTCGAGCACCGACACCAGCCGCCACCGCTTGGTGGCGGACAGCGGACGGGTCTCGGCGAGCAGCACGCGGTCGCCCACGCCTGCGGTGCCGTTCTCGTCGTGCGCCTTGACCTTGGTGGTCCGGCGGATGACCTTCGCGTACCGGGGGTGCTTCACCCGGTCCTCGAGCTCGACGACGATGGTTTTCTGCATCTTGTCGCTGACCACCATGCCCTCGCGGGTCTTGCGCTCGCCACGCTTCTTGACCGGGGCCTGCGTGGAGACCGCCTGGGCGGTGTCCTCGGTGGTGGTCACTTCTGGCTGCTCGCTCACGCGGCACCTCCTTCGTCGGTCAGTTCATCCGGGCCGGTCGACAGGCCGAGCTCGCGCTCGCGCATGACGGTGTAGATCCGGGCGATGTCGTGCCGGACAGTGCGCAGCCGGCGGTTGTTGTCCATCTGGCCGGTGGCCATCTGGAAGCGGAGGTTGAACAGCTCCTCCTTCGACTCACGCAGACGCAGCACGAGCTCGTCCGTGCCCAGTTCGCGCAGCTGGTTGGCTGCGGTCTCGGTGCTTGCCATCAGGATTCACCACCCTCCCGGGTCACGATGCGGCACTTCATCGGCAGCTTGTGCATCGCGCGGCGCAGGGCCTCGCGTGCGGTTGCCTCGGTCGGGTAGCTCATCTCGAACAGAATCCGGCCGGGCTTGACGTTGGCCACCCACCACTCGGGCGAGCCCTTGCCGGAACCCATCCGGGTCTCGGCCGGCTTCTTGGTGAGCGGGCGGTCCGGGTAGATGTTGATCCAGACCTTGCCGCCGCGGCGGATGTGCCGGTTGATGGCGATACGGGCCGACTCGATCTGCCGGTTCGTCACGTAGGCCGGCTCCAGTGCCTGGATGCCGTAGTCGCCGAAGGTGACCTGGGTGCCACCGCTGGCCATCCCGACCCGGTTGGGCCGGTGCTGCTTGCGGTGCTTGACCCTGCGGGGAATCAACACGTCGATCAGACCCCTGTCGTCTCTGGGGCCGCCGGGGTCGCCTCGGGGTTGTCCTCGACGGCCGCACGGCCCGCATCGGTGGACGTCGGAGTGGTGCCCGACGAACCGGAGCGGCGACGCGCCGGACGCTCTGCCCTGTCGTCACGGCCGCGGCTGTCGCCACGGGCGCCACGCTGAGCGGCGGCGGCCTCGGCCACCCGCTGCTCGGCAAGCGTGCCGACCTTGTCGCCTTTGTAGATCCAGACCTTCACGCCGATGCGGCCGAAGGTCGTCTTGGCCTCGAAGAAGCCGTAGTCGATGTCCGCGCGGAGCGTGTGCAACGGCACCCGGCCCTCGCGGTAGAACTCGGAGCGGCTCATCTCGGCGCCGCCCAGCCGACCGGAGCACTGGATCCGGATGCCCTTGACGGCCGGCGAACGCTGCGCCGACTGCATGGACTTGCGCATCGCGCGCCGGAAGCTGACCCGGTTGGACAGCTGCTCGGCCACACCCTGCGCGACCAGCTGGGCATCGGACTCGGGGTTGCGCACCTCGAGGATGTTCAGCTGGACCTGCTTGCCGGTGAGCTTCTCGAGCTGGCCGCGGATGCGGTCGGCCTCGGCGCCGCGGCGACCGATGACGATGCCCGGCCGGGCGGTGTGGATGTCCACCCGGACCCGGTCGCGGGTGCGCTCGATCTCGACCTTGGAGATGCCGGCGCGGTCCAGACCCTTGGACATCAGCTTGCGGATCTGAACGTCCTCGTTCACGTACTCCGAGTAGGCCTTGTCGGCGTACCAGCGGGTGCTCCAGTCGGTGGAGATACCGAGACGGAACCCATGGGGGTTGATCTTCTGACCCACTAGCGGGTCCTTCCCTTCGCACTCTCGGCGGCGGTGCCGCGGCCTGCGCCGCGGGCGGTGCGCCCCTGGTTGGACTGGTTCGCATCGACCGAGACCAGCTCGATGGTGATGTGACACGTCCGCTTGCGGATCCGGAACGCCCGGCCCTGCGCACGCGGCTGGAACCGCTTGAGCGTCGGGCCCTCGTCGACGTAGATCTTGTCGACGACCAGCGTGGCCGGGTCGATGCCCTGGTTGTTCTCCGCGTTGGCCACGGCCGAGGCCAGCAGCTTGGCAACCGGCTCGCTGGCCGCCTGCGGGGAGAACTGCAGGATCGACGCGGCGTCGGCGGCGCTGCGTCCGCGGACCAGGTTCACCACGCGTCGCGCCTTCATCGGGGTCAGGCGCGCATAGCGCACCGTCGCCCGGGAGCGCGGCAACTCTTCAGTTGCCTGCTTGTTGGCACTCATGGAGTCGTCGTCCCTTCTCAGCCACGCCGTGCGCGACGGTCGTCTTTGATGTGGCCCTTGAAGGTCCGCGTCGGAGCGAACTCGCCCAGCTTGTGGCCGACCATCGACTCGGTGACGAACACCGGGACGTGCTTGCGGCCGTCGTGCACGGCGATCGTGTGCCCGAGCATGTCGGGGATGATCGTCGAGCGGCGGGACCAGGTCTTGATCACTGCCTTGGAGCTCTTGTCGTTCGCGGCGTCCACCTTCTTGAGCAGGTGGTCATCAATGAACGGGCCCTTCTTGAGACTGCGGGGCATCTCGGTCCTACCTTCCTGCTCCGGTGGTCGTGCTGGCTGTTCTGATTCGGGTCATCAACGCTTCTTGCCGCCCTTACGCCGGCGACGCACGATGAGGTCGTCGCTGGCCTTGTTCGGCCGGCGGGTGCGGCCCTCCGGCTTGCCGCCCGGGTTCACCGGGTGACGGCCGCCGGAGGTCTTGCCCTCGCCACCGCCGTGCGGGTGATCGACCGGGTTCATCGCGACACCGCGGACGGACGGGCGCTTGCCCTTCCAGCGCATCCGACCGGCCTTGCCCCAGTTGATGTTCGCCTGCTCGGCGTTGCCGACCTCGCCGACGGTGGCGCGACAGCGCACGTCGACGTTGCGGATCTCGCCGGACGGCATACGCAGCTGCGCGTAGGGGCCGTCCTTGGCCACCAGCTGGACGCGGGCGCCGGCGGACCGGGCGATCTTCGCGCCGCCACCGGGCCGCAGCTCGATCGCATGCACGACGGTGCCGACCGGGATGTTGCGCAGCGGCAGGTTGTTGCCGGGCTTGATGTCGGCGCTCGCGCCGGTCTCGATGCGGTCACCCTGCGACAGGCGGTTGGGCGCGATGATGTAGCGCTTGTCGCCGTCCGCGAAGTGCAGTAGCGCGATCCGCGCGGTGCGGTTGGGGTCGTACTCGATGTGCGCGACAACGGCCGGCACGCCGTCCTTCTCGGACCGGCGGAAGTCGATCAGCCGGTAGGCACGCTTGTGCCCGCCGCCCTGGTGCCGGGCGGTGACCCGCCCGTGCACGTTGCGGCCGCCCTTGGAATGCAGCGGCCGGATCAGCGACTTCTCCGGCGTGTCGCGGGTGACCTCGGCGAAGTCAGCCACCGAGGAGCCGCGGCGACCGGGGGTCGTCGGCTTGTACTTACGGATACCCATGGTTTTTCCCTACCCCGCTCAGGCGCCGGAGAAGACGTCGATCGGCTTGCTGTCCTTGGACAGCGTGACGATGGCGCGCTTGGTGGCTTTGCGCTGGCCGTAGCCGGCCCGGGTGCGCTTGCGCTTGCCCTGCCGGTTGAGCGTGTTGACCGAGAGGACCTTGACGCCGTCGAAGATCTTCTCGATGGCGATCTTGACCTGCGTCTTGTTGGCGTCCGGGTGCACCTCGAAGGTGTAGCTGCCGGACTCCAGCAGGCCGTAGCTCTTCTCGGACACGATCGGTCGCACGATGATGTCCCGCGGATCGGCGATCATGCCGAGCCCTCCTCTGTCTGCACGTCAGCAGCGGTGGTGTCGTCCTCGTCCTGCACCGGCGACTTCTTGGTCAGCGTCACGTCGCTGTCGGCGGCCGCGTGCCGACCGGCCGGGGCGTCGACCGCGACCGCGGTCCGGTTCCGGCTCGCGGCGTCGACGAACTCCTCGAGCGCCTGCCGGGTGAAGACCACGTCGTCGCTGACCAGCACGTCGTAGGTGTTGAGCTGGCCGGAGGTGATCAGGTGCACCTCGGGGACGTTGCGCAGGCTCTTCCAGCCCAGCTCGTCCTCGGCGCTGAGCACCACGAGGATGTTCTTCGCCGACGACACGGCGCGCAGCGCGGTCAGCGCCGTCTTGGTGGACGGCGCTCCGTTGATCGCCAGGGTGGACAGCACGTGCACGTTGCCACCGCGGGCCCGATCCGAGAGCGCACCGCGGAGCGCGGCGGCCTTCATCTTCTTCGGGGTGCGCTGGGTGTAGGTGTGCGGGACCGGGCCGTGCACGGTGCCGCCGCCGTTGAACTGCGGCGCACGGGTGGAGCCCTGGCGGGCCCGGCCGGTGCCCTTCTGCCGGTACGGCTTCTTGCCGCCGCCGGAGACCTCGCCACGGTTCTTCGCCTTATGCGTGCCCTGACGGGCTGCGGCGAGCTGCGCGACGACGACCTGGTGCATCAGCGGCACGTTGGCGGTCACGTCGAAGATGTCGGCCGGCAGCTCGACGCTGCCCTCGGCCGCCCCCTGCGGGGTGGTGATCTGGACCGTGGTCATCAGGCACCGACCTTGTCGTGGTTCTTGACGGCGGAGCGGATCAGCACGACGCCGTTCTTTGGGCCGGGGACGGCGCCGTGGATCAGCACGAGACCCTTGTCGGCGTCGACCGCGTGGATCGTCAGGTTCTGGGTGGTGACCTTGTCGTTGCCCATCCGGCCGGCCATCCGCATGCCCTTGAACACGCGGCCGGGTGTGGAGCAGCCGCCGATCGAGCCGGGCGAGCGGTGCTTGCGCTGCACGCCGTGACCGGCGCCGAGGCCGCCGAAGCCGTGCCGCTTCATGACGCCGGCATAGCCCTTGCCCTTGCTGGTGCCGGTGACGTCGACGATCGCGCCGGCGTCGAATACCTCGGCCGCCGTCAGCTCCTGGCCGACGGTGTAACCGGAGACGTCGTCGGTGCGCAGCTCGGCGATGTGCCGGCGCGGCGTGACGCCCGCCTTGGTGAACTGGCCGGCGACCGGCTTGGTGACCTTGCGGGGGTCGATCGCGCCGAACGCGAACTGGACCGCGCTGTAACCGTCGGTCTCTGGCGTGCGGACGGCGGTGACGACGACCGGGCCGGCAGCGACGACGGTGACCGGGACGACCCGGTTCGCCTCGTCGAAGACCTGGGTCATCCCGAGCTTGTGGCCCAGGATTCCCTTGATCGTGTTTGCCATGTTGGAAGTACCCATCTCCTGTGCGGAAGCAATGTCGCCCTGGCGGGCGGATTCGACTGGCCCTGCTGGGCGAAATCGACTCGCCCCCGGCGGGCTGTGGACGTGATCGTCAGGACTTGTCGGACAAGCCCTTACTGGATGTTGACGTCCACGGACGCCGGCAGGTCGATGCGCATGAGCGCGTCGACGGTCTTGGGGGTCGGGTCGAGGATGTCGATCAACCGCTTGTGGGTGCGCATCTCGAAGTGCTCGCGCGAGTCCTTGTACTTGTGCGGCGAGCGGATGACGCAGTACACGTTCTTCTCAGTGGGCAGCGGCACCGGGCCGACGACGCGGGCGCCCGTACGGGTCACCGTCTCGACGATCTTGCGCGCTGACGCGTCGATCGCCTCATGGTCGTAGGCCTTGAGCCGGATGCGGATCTTCTGTCCCGCCACGCTTGCCGTCCTTCTCACTTGTCGCGGTTTCCCGCGGCTTTCGCCTTGTCGCACACCGCCGGGGGTCCCGGAGCGCACTTCGTCGCGGATCTCCCGCTGGTCATCTCGTCGTGCTGAGCGGGCCGGCCCGCCGGTCCTGCTCGTGGCCCTGCCACACGCATTCAGGCCCTGGTGCACCCGCTCGCGCACGGCGTGTGCGGCGCACGCGCTTACCGCCGGGCGGACATGATCCGCCGCCGCTGTTCATCTGTCTGGGTTCACCGGTCCACGCGGTCGGGCGTGTCGCCCGCACTCGCACACATCCGCCGACAAGTTCTCCGCGGGTGCTGGTGGATCGGCCGCACTCGGCTGAGCGCGAGACTGCAGTTCGTTCAAGTCCTGCCGATATTCCCAGGTCGGAAGCTGTTCAGTGATCAACTTCTGATCACTTCACGGCTTCCTGCTGACCTCGTCCGGGCCGCGCAAAGACACGACCCCGTCAAAGGGCAACCCGAGAAGTATGCCTCATCGGCGGGGGTGACTTCAAATCACCCTCCTGTGACGCCCCGCGCAGCCGCCGAACGCCTGGTTTCCGGCCCCCGGCCCGCCGCCACTGCGACTCCGCAGGCTCGCTTGGCCGCCACCATCCGCCGCCATCCAGCGCCGCCGGCCCTCCAGCGGTGGGCCGTTCAGCGCAGCCGTCGTTGAGCCGCGCCATATCAACGGTGCGCCTTCCAGCGCGGCCCCAGCTCAGCGCGGCGAGCCCTCACTCACAAACCGCCGTCTTGCTCACGCTGCAGCACGAGCAACCCGTCAAGAACGCGAGCAAGAGCCGCCGCCAGCGCCCTCGCCTCACCGGCGAAGCGCGGGGTCAGCGCCGCGCCGCCCCGTCCCGGGCACTGGTTGCAGGCGGCGGCGGGTCATAGCGGCGGTCGGCGCAGCGCCCTCTGCAGGCGTTCGATCACCGCTCCCGGGTGCTCCAGGTCCGCCCACACCCACCGGACGACCGCCCAGCCGGCATCGCGGACCGCGTCTTCCCTGAGCTTCTCCCGGAACAGCGCCTCCGCAGGGTCGGCACCGGCGAGGGCGAGGCCGTACTTCACCTTGCCGTCGAACTCCCCCAACACGCGGTGCTTGCGGTATCCGAAGTCGCCCCTTGCCAGAAAGACACCGTCGGCGGACAGGACCTCGATCTGCAACTCCGGCTTCGGCAGTCCGGCGCGGTGGATCATCACCCGACTCCGCGACTCCCCGACACTCTCGCTGCGGCCGTCGGCGAACCCGACGACGCGTGCGGCCGCCAGCCCACCCGGCAAGCGCTGCGAGACCGTGAGCTGGTCGGTCAGCTGCTCGCTGCTCGTGAGGCCCCGGCGAAGGGCTGCATCGGCGACGACCACCCCGTCCTCGAATGCCAGCACCCGTGCCAGATCCGTGACGGTCCGCGCGGCGGAGGTGATGAGCCAGCCGTCGCGTTCGACGACGTCGCCGCCCCCGGAGCATCGCCGCGTGTGAGTGGATCGGCCGTCCACGATGCGCTCGCGCCGGCGGCTCCCTGGTGACGTGGACGGCACCCGCCGCGGTCACTCGCACAGGCAACTTGTGAAGGACCGCGGCCGACACATGGCTGAAGACGGTGCTGGGACCCGTCCGGGAGCGGACGACCCGCATCGCCGCGAGATGGCGCTGCACCGCGGAGATCGGTTCCACCGACCCATCCGCCGCGGGGCGTGGTACCAGGTAGGCGCCTCGCACGGCCTTCGCCCACCTGCCGCGGGCAAGCATGCGGCGGATCTCGCCGTCGGTGTACCCCTCGGCCATCACCTGCGCGCGTAGCACGACCGTAGGAGCTGGGGCACCGTCCGCCGTCATGCGGGCACTCTCGCCGATGTGCGACGCCCGCGGCCGACTGCGGCGACGCTCTGTGGACAAGTCCACTCGGGTGGACAAATCGCCGAGCGGGAGGAGGTTCGAGGCCCGCCGACACCCGCGACCCGGACGTGCGGCGGGGTCTCACTCACCAAACCGCCGCCTCACTCGTGCTGCAGCACGAGCAACCCGTACAGATCTCGAGCAACGCCGAGCAGCCGCGCACTCCGCACGCACCAGACCCGCCCAACACGAGCAAAAAGGCCCCGCCCGCAACCGAAGTCGCGGACGGGGCCTTGAGCCGATCAGCGGACCAACGAAGCCCGCCGGGCAGGACTACTTGATGATCTTCGTGACCGAGCCGGCGCCGACGGTGCGGCCACCCTCACGGATCGCGAAGCGGAGGCCCTCTTCGATGGCGATCGGCTGGATCAGCGAGACCGTCATCTCCGTGGTGTCACCGGGCATGACCATCTCGGTGCCCTCGGGGAGGTTCACCACACCGGTCACGTCGGTGGTACGGAAGAAGAACTGCGGGCGGTAGTTGTTGAAGAACGGCGTGTGCCGGCCACCCTCGTCCTTGCCCAGGATGTAGACCTGGGCCTCGAACTCGGTGTGCGGGGTGATCGAACCCGGCTTGACGACGACCTGGCCGCGCTCCACCTCCTCGCGCTTGGTGCCGCGCAGCAGCAGCCCGACGTTGTCGCCGGCCTGGCCGCTGTCGAGCAGCTTGCGGAACATCTCGACGCCGGTGACCGTGGTCTGGAACGACTTCGGCTTGATGCCGACGATTTCCACGGTCTCGTTGACGTTGACCTTGCCGCGCTCGACCTTCCCGGTCACGACGGTGCCGCGGCCGGTGATGGTGAAGACGTCCTCGATGGGCATCAGGAACGGCTTCTCGGTGTCGCGGACGGGCTCCGGGATGGACTCGTCAACGGCGTTCATCAGCTCGAAGACGGTCTCGACCCACTTCGGGTCACCCTCGAGGGCCTTGAGGCCGGACGTGCGGATGACCGGGGCGTCCTCGTCGAACTCCTGGTCGGCGAGCAGCTCGCGGACCTCGAGCTCGACGAGCTCCAGGATCTCCTCGTCATCGACCATGTCGGCCTTGTTGAGGGCGACCAGGATGTAGGGCACGCCGACCTGGCGGGCCAGCAGCACGTGCTCCTTGGTCTGCGGCATCGGGCCGTCGGTGGCGGCCACGACCAGGATCGCGCCGTCCATCTGGGCCGCGCCGGTGATCATGTTCTTGATGTAGTCCGCGTGACCGGGCGCATCGACGTGCGCGTAGTGCCGCTTCTCGGTCTGGTACTCGACGTGCGCGATGTTGATGGTGATGCCGCGCTGACGCTCCTCAGGAGCCTTGTCGATCTGATCGAAGGCGGAGACCTCGTTCAGGGTCGGGTACTTGTCGTGCAGCACCTTGGTGATGGCCGCCGTCAGCGTCGTCTTGCCATGGTCGACGTGACCGATGGTGCCGATGTTGACGTGCGGTTTGCTCCGGTCGAACTTCGCCTTCGCCACTGCTGTCCTCCTCAGGACTCTTCTGATGCGCCATGCGACTTCCGGTACTGATTGCGGTCGTCAGGGCGTTGGTGGATGGATCTGGACCGGGATCGCTGTCGAACCCGGACCCGTGACGGCGGAGCTGGTTACCCCGCCATCTCGACTGTGGAGGGTACGGACGGCCGCTGACCGCGGCCAATCCGCACCTCTCGGTGATTCAGTTGTGCACTTCCGGCTCGCGCCGGCGGGTCACTCGCCGTTCTGCTTGGCGATGATCTCCTTGGCCACGTTGGTCGGAACCTCGGCGTAGCGGTCGAAGACCATCGAGTACGACGCCCGGCCCTGGGTCCGCGACCGCAGGTCGCCGACGTAACCGAACATCTCCGACAGCGGCACGAGGGCCGTGACGACGCGCGCGCCGGACCGCTCGGACATGGACTGGATCTGTCCACGACGCGAGTTCAAGTCGCCGATGACGTCACCCATGTTGTCCTCGGGCGTGACGACCTCGACGCTCATCAGCGGCTCCAGCAGGACCGGCTTGGCCATCCGGGCGGCTTCCTTCATCGCGATGGAACCCGCGATCTTGAATGCCATCTCGGACGAGTCGACCTCGTGGTAGGCACCGTCGACCAGGGTCAGCTTGACGCCGAGCACCGGGTAGCCGGCGAGGATGCCGTACTGCAGCGCGTCCTGCGCACCGGCGTCCACCGAGGGGATGTACTCCTTCGGGATACGTCCACCGGTGACGGCGTTGACGAACTCGTACGTCGCGCCCTCCGAGTGCTCCATGTCCAAGGGCTCGACCGTGATGAGGATCTTGGCGTACTGCCCGGATCCACCGGTCTGCTTCTTGTGCACGTAGCTGTACTTCTCGACGGTCCCGCGGATGGTCTCGCGGTACGCGACCTGCGGCTTGCCGATGTTGGCGTCGACGTTGAACTCCCGCCGCATGCGCTCCACCAGGATGTCCAGGTGCAGCTCACCCATGCCGGAGATGACCGTCTGGCCGGTCTCCTCGTCGTTCTTGACCTTGAACGTCGGATCCTCTTCGGCGAGCTTCTGGATCGCGGTGCCCAGCTTCTCCTGGTCGGACTTGGTCTTCGGCTCGATGGCGACCGAGATGACCGGGTCCGGGAAGTTCATCGACTCGAGCACGATCTGGCTCGACGGGTCGGACAGCGTGTCACCGGTGGTGGTCTGCTTCAGACCCATGACGGCGACGATGTCACCGGCGCTGACCGACGCCAGCTCCTCACGCTTGTTGGCGTGCATCTGGTAGATCTTGCCGATCCGCTCCTTGCGGTCCTTGGTCGCGTTGACGACCTGGGTGCCGGTGTTCAAGGTGCCGGAGTACACGCGGACGAAGGTCAGCTTGCCCAGGTGCGGGTCGGTGGCGACCTTGAACGCGAGCCCGGAGAAGCTGTCCTTGGGGTCCGGGTGCCGCTCGGCCGGCGTCACACCGTCCGGCAGCGTGCCCTCGATGGCGCCGATGTCCAGCGGCGACGGCAGGTAGTCGACGACCGCGTCGAGCATGGGCTGCACGCCCTTGTTCTTGAACGCCGAGCCGGTGACGACGGGGTTGACCTTGCCGGCGATGGTCGCCCGGCGGATCGCGGCCTGCAGCTGGTCGAGGGTGAGCTCGTCGCCGTTGAGGAAGGCCTCCATGGCCTCGTCGTCGTTCTCCGAGATCGTCTCGATCAGCTTCTCGCGCCACTCGTTCGCGGACTCGACCAGGTCGGCGGGGATCTCCTCGACGGAGTAGTCCTCACCCTTGACGGTCTCGCCGCGCCAGGTCAGCGCGCGCATCCGCAGCAGGTCGACGACGCCGATGAAGCCGCCCTCGGCACCGATCGGGATCTGCAGCACCAGCGGGGTGGCACCGAGCCGCTCGACCATCATGTCGACGCAACGGAAGAAGTTCGCACCGGTGCGGTCGAGCTTGTTGACGAAGCACATCCGCGGCACGTGGTACTTCTCGGCCTGCCGCCAGACCTGCTCGGTCTGCGGCTCGACGCCGGCCACACCGTCGAACACGGCAACGGCACCGTCCAGCACGCGCAGCGAACGCTCCACCTCGACGGTGAAGTCGACGTGCCCGGGGGTGTCGATGATGTTGATCTTGTGACCCTTCCACGACGTCGTCGTGGCGGCGGAGGTGATGGTGATCCCCCGCTCCTGCTCCTGGTCCATCCAGTCCATGACGGCAGCGCCCTCGTGGACCTCGCCGATCTTGTACGTGATGCCGGTGTAGAACAGGATGCGCTCGGTCGTGGTGGTCTTGCCCGCATCGATGTGCGCCATGATCCCGATGTTGCGGACCTTGTCCAGGGCGTTCGTGGCCACGGTGGCTTCTTCCTCGTCTCGATAAAAGTGGGGGTGTGCTGCGGCTGGACGACTCGCACGGCAAGTCCGTCCGCCTGAAGGCAGCACCCGGTACAGCGCCGAACAGGGGTGCGATATTCCGGCTCAGCGCTGCAACCGGAGTACCGGCAGCGGCCCGATGAACCCATCGGGCCGCAGCCGCCCGATTACCAGCGGTAGTGCGCGAAAGCCTTGTTCGACTCCGCCATCTTGTGCGTGTCCTCGCGCCGCTTGACCGAGGCTCCGAGGCCGTTGGAGGCGTCGAGCAGCTCGTTCATCAGCCGCTCGGTCATCGTCTTCTCGCGACGGGCCTTGGAGTAACCGACCAGCCAGCGCAGGGCCAGCGTGGTGCTCCGGCCCGGCTTGACCTCGATCGGCACCTGGTAGGTCGCGCCACCGACGCGGCGGCTCTTCACCTCGAGGGCGGGCTTGACGTTGTCCAGCGCGCGCTTGAGGGTGACCACCGGGTCGCCGCCGGTCTTGTCGCGGCAGCCCTCGAGAGCGCCGTACACGATCGACTGGGCGATGGACCTCTTGCCGTCCATCAGCACCTTGTTCACGAGCTGGGTCACCAGCGGGGAGTTGTAGACCGGGTCGGCGACGAGCGGCCGACGCGGAGCGGGTCCCTTGCGGGGCATTAGCTCTTCTCCTTCTTCGCGCCGTACCGGCTGCGAGCCTGCTTGCGGTTCTTGACACCCTGGGTGTCGAGCGAGCCGCGGATGATCTTGTAGCGGACGCCGGGGAGGTCCTTCACCCGGCCGCCGCGCACCAGCACGATGGAGTGCTCCTGCAGGTTGTGCCCCTCGCCCGGGATGTAGGCGGTGACCTCGACCTGGCTGGTCAGCTTGACCCGGGCGACCTTGCGCAGTGCCGAGTTCGGCTTCTTCGGGGTGGTCGTGTAGACGCGGGTGCAGACGCCGCGCCGCTGCGGGCTGCCCTTGAGGGCCGGCGTCTTGGTCTTGCCGATCTTGTCGGTGCGGCCCTTGCGGACCAACTGCTGGATCGTGGGCATGTGCTGGCGACTTCTTCCTTCGCGGGTTCGCGACGAGGCAGTTCTGTGACGGTCTGAGTGCTGGATGATCCGTTGCCCCGGCGCGGACGTCACCGATGGTGGCGCGGCGCCAGAAAACCGAGCGCCTTGGGGCACACGACTGAGGGCACAGGACATCGACCCAGCAGGACCGGGCCAATCGCACAGGCTACCCGCGTGCGCGGGACACCTGCAAATTCGATCGGTTGTCCGGTCAGGGCTGGACGCCGGCGAGCAGCTCCCTTCACCTGAAGAGAGACAATCCACCGGCGCCGGTTCGGTTCCCTGCGGGCCATTGACGAACAGTGGCCCGCGGCAAACCCAACCTCAGCGCTGGGTGCTTCACCGGACAGACTACCGGCCGCCGTCGGAACGGCTCACTCGGCCGCCAGCGCCTGCGTCGGCGGCGTCATGGTCGCCCGCCGGGCCGGCAGCACGGAGGCGAGCACCCCAGCACCGACCGCCACCGTGAGCACCAGTGCCAGTGATGCCCACGGGATCGCGAGCGTCGAATCACCACCGGCGGTACCGAATGCACTGCGGACGCCGACCCACCCGTATCCGATGCCGGCCAGCACGCCGACGACGGCCGCGATCACCGCGAGCATGGCCGCCTCGATCGCCAGCATCAGCCTCAACTGCCGGCGGTGCAGCCCGAGCGCCCGGAGCAGCGCCGACTCCCTGGTCCGCTCGATCACCGAGAGCCCCAGCGTGTTGCCGATCCCGACGATCGCGATGACCACGGCGACGGCGAGCATGGCCACCGCCACCGTCACGACCGTGCCCAGGGTCGATGACGTCGCTGCCCGCTCGGGCGCGGATCCGCCGAGCGTCAGCCCGGCGCGGGCCACCGTGCGGTTGAGGTCCGAGGTGACCTGCTCGGCGTCGGCTCCCCGCTGCAGCGACGCCCAGATCGCCAATGGCGCCGCGTCCGGCGCGAGCTCCGCCAGCGCCGCGCCGGTCAGGATGAACGACCCGCCGCCCGTGCCCAGCGCGGGAAGGGCACCGGCCGCCACCGAGAAGGTCCCGGTCCGCCCACCGACGGTGATCCTCACCTTCTCCCCGACGGACAGCTCGGATGCCAGCAGGTGGCCGGGCACCAGCACGGTGTCGTCCCGTAGTTCCGCCGGAACCGTCGCGACGACGCTGCCGGCGTCCCCGGGCAGCCCGAGGACCGTGCCCTCGATCGCGGGATCATTGCCTGACGCGGTGGTGACCCGCGCCGACGCCCCTGGCACGGCGGCGGCGGCGCGCAGTCCCGGTTGCGCTGTGACGGCCTCGATCACCGAACGCGGTACCGGTTCGCCCGCACCCGTGATCGAGATGTCCACCGGGTACTGCTGCTCCAGCGCGCGGTCGAGCGAGGCCTGGGCACTGGCCGCGCCGACCTGCATCGTGACGATGAGGCCGACGCCGAGCATCAACGCGGCCGCGGTGGCCGCCACCCGACCGGGATTGCGCCGGCTGTTCAAGGCGGCCAGCCGGCCGGACACGCCGGCCATGCCGCCGACGACACCGACCACCCTGAGCATCGGTGGAACGAACGTCGGGCTCAGCAGCAGGATGCCGACGGCCGACAGCGCCCCGCCGCCCAGCGCGAGCAGCACCTGATTCCCCAGCACCGCAAGGGTCATCAGGCCGACGCCGGCGGAGGTCAACAGCAACGCGACGGCCAGGCGGCGCCGTCCGGCCCGTCGCCGTGGCCCGTCCTCGGCAACCGGTGCGAGCGCGACCAACGGGGCCACCCCCATCGCCGCTGACGCCGGCGCCACCGCAGCGAGCACCGTCAGCAGCACGCCGCCGGCCGCGGTGATCAGCAGAGCGACCGGCGGGAGCACCGGCGCACCGTCGGCGAGCCCCGTCAGCCGGGCACCGAGCCAGCCGGTGGCGGCGCCCACGCCGACCCCGAGAGTGGACCCGAGCAGTCCGATCGCCGCGGCCTCCACCAGCAGATCCCGCCGCACCTGACCGGACGTGGCACCCACACAACGGGTGAGGGCGATCTGCCGGCGCCGCTGGGCGACCAGGATGGTGAAGGTGTTGGCGATCACGATCCCGGCGGCGACAACCGCGATCACGCCGAAGCCGAGGAGCACGATCGCCAGGATGTCGACTTCGTTGGTCAGGCTCGCGATCGCCTCGTCGGCGTACTCGTCGGCGCTCTGCACGACCGCCGTCCCGCCGACGAAATCCTCGACCGCCGCGCGCAGATCGCCGTCCGGGACGCCCTTCTCGGCCAGCACGGCGATCGGCGCGGAGGAATCACCCTGCGCCGCGATGACGTCGGCCATCAGCGCCGCGGTGACGAAGGCGGTGGGCCGGGCGCCACTGAAGGACGACGAGGAGGTGTCGACGACGCCGACCACCGTCACCTCGACCGGCCGGCCGGGCTCGGCACGGGTGGAGACCGAGAACCGTTGACCGATCGCAAGATTGGCCGTGGTGGCGGTCGACCGATCGACGACGACCTCGTTCCCGGCAGCGGGCCGGCGCCCCTGCTCGACGGTGAACCATTGCAGCCGGGCGTCACCCGGAAAGGTCTGCAGCGCAATGGCGCCGCGGGACTCGGCCGCGGTGTAGTCGACGTACTCGGTAGCCGTCACCTCGGCGTACCTCACGCCCGGGACGGCCCACAGGCGTTCGACGAGGTCGCCCGGCGTCCCGCCACCGTCGTCCGCCGGTGTGACGATCAGATCGGCGCCGCGGTAGGGCGCGGTCACCCGGTCCGCCAGGGTCGCGCGATACGTGGCGCTGAACACCAGGGTCGCCGCGACGAAACCGACACCGAGCACCACTGCCAGGGTCACGGCGACGAAACGACCGGGATGGAAACGGATCTGGGACAGCGCTGTTCTCAGCGACGGCGACATCGTCAGCCTCCCAGGATTCGCACGGCGGTGAGCACGTCGTCTGCCGTCGGGTGCTGCAGGTCGTCGGCGAGCCGGCCGTCGGCGAGCACCACGACGCGGTCGGCGTACGACGCGGCGAGGGGGTCGTGGGTGACCAGCACGATGGTCTGGCCGGTTTCCCTGCTGTTGGTGCGCAGGTAGCTCAGCAGGGCCTGGCCGGTCCGCAGATCCAGCGCGCCGGTGGGTTCATCGGCGAACACGACGTCCGGCCTGGTGATCAGCGACCGGGCGATGGCCACCCGCTGCTGCTGGCCGCCGGAGAGCTGCCCGGGTCGGTGCCCGAGGCGGTCGGTGATGCCGAGAGACGTTGTCAGCGCATCGAAGTGCGACCGGTCCACCGATCGACCCGACATCTCCAGTGGGAGCACGATGTTCTGCGCCGCGGTCAGGGTGGGCAGCAGGTTGAACGACTGGAAGACGAATCCCACGTGCTCCCGGCGTACCAGGGTGAGGGCCCGGTCGGGCAGCGAGGTCAGTTCCCGTCCGCCGAGCCACACGGACCCGGATGTCACCGTGTCCAGGCCGGCGAGGCAGTGCATCAAGGTGGACTTGCCCGACCCGGAGGGTCCCATGATGGCGGTGAACGAGCCGGCGGCGAACTCGACGCTGATTTTGTCCAGCGCCCGGACGGCGGTGCCGCTGTGTCCGTAGATCTTGACCACGTCGGCGGCCGCCGAGGCCGGCCGGGTGCTGGTCATTGCTGCTGTCATGACGCGAGACTCCTTGCATCGGAACCGCTTCGCCGCTGGCTGCGGCGAGATCACGGCCCCGGGAACGCTAGGAGCGCCGGCGCCCGTTGCCATCGGAGCACGGTCCCGGCTACGGGGCGGCGACTGCGACCGTGGGTGGACCGGCCGGTTTCGTCGGGTGTGCCCGGGTCGTACTCCTCGCGGTCGCAGCTCTCCTGCCCACGCCCCGCCGTTCGTCCTGACGGCGTCGTTGCGCCCGCGGTGATGGCGGCCGTTGCGGCCGACCGGCGTGTGACGAACCGGGCCTTGCTCGGGCAGGCGGCTTCAGCTGCGCGGCACCAGGCCGCTCTCGAAGGCGAGTACCACCAGTCCGACGCGGTCCCGGCGGTGCAGCTTGGCGAGCAGCCGCCCCATGTGTGTCTTGACAGTTGCCTCCGCCATGAACAGCCGAGCGGCGATCTCGGCGTTGGTGGCTCCGCCGGCGACCTGCAGCAGCACCTCCCGCTCCCGGTTGGTCAGGGTGGCCAACAGCCCCGCGTGCGGGTCTGCGTCGGCCGGTCCGCCCGGCAGCGCGTGTGTCACGTGCTCGAGCAGCCGGCGGGTGGCGCGCGGCGCGACCACCGCGCCCCCGGTGGCAACCGAGCGGATGGCACCCAGCAGTTCGTCCGGCAGAGCGTCCTTGAGCAGGAACCCGCTGGCGCCGGAGCGCAGCGCGGCGAAGACGTACTCGTCGAGGTCGAAAGTGGTCAGCACCAGCACCTTCGGGGCGTCCGCGGGACCCGCGGGGCCGCCAGTGATCCGGCCGGTCGCCCGGACGCCGTCCAGCACCGGCATGCGGACGTCCATCAGCACGACATCGGCCCGGGCCGGAGGCTGCCGCTCGATCCCGGTGTCGCGGTGGCGCTGCGGCGCAGACCCGCGCACGGCAGGGGGCTGCGGCGCCGGCCCGGACTCGCTGTGGCCCCGCAGCGCCGAGCCGTTCCGGTCGGGGTCGGTCGGACCGATGCCGGTCGCCCGGGCCCCGAGGGCCGCCACCGCCTCGGCACCGTCGGACGCCTCGCCGACGACGGTCATGTCCGGCTGCGCGTCGATCAGCATCCGGAATCCGGCCCGGACCAGCGCCTGGTCGTCCACGAGAAACACCCGGATCGTCACCGCGCACCGTCGATCGCCGCGGTGACGACCCGTTGCGGGGCGGCGTCCGAGGGTGCAGGGGCGGGTCCGGGAGGCAGCGGCAGTTCCACGACGACCTCGAACCCGCCGCCCCTGCGGGGTCCGGCGCGCAGCGATCCGTTGTGCACGCCCACCCGTTCCCACATGCCGATCAAGCCGTGACCGCCGTGGTCGGAGGCCGGGACTGCCGCTGCGGCGCCGCGCCCGTCGTCGACAACCGTGACCCGCACCTGGCTGATGGAGAACACCAGCTCGACGGTGACCGACGCGGCCGGTCCGCCGTGGCGCAGGACGTTCGTCAAACCCTCCTGGACGACCCGGTACACCGTCAGATCCCATGACGGCGGAAGCGGACGCACCTGTCCGGTCACGGTCAGCGTGACCGGTATGCCGGTTGCCGCCGTCTGCTCGACCAGCGCCGGCAGGTCGGCGACGCCCGGCGACGGCGCGAAGGCGGCGGGCGAGGTCTCACTCGGGAAGTAATCCCTGCCGACCGGCGCGTCGCAGGTCACGCCCGCCCGTGCGTTGTCGGCCGGAGGCGGGCCGCTGTTGTCCGGTGACGGCCGGGGCGCCGCCCCGGACCGCAGCACGCCCACCAGTCGGCGCATCTCCGTCAGGGCATCCCTGCTGGTCGTGGCGATCGTGTCGAGCGCCGTCGGGGCGATGTCCGCTCTCTGCGGTGCGGCCCTCACCGCCGCGGCTGCACCGTCCGCCTGCACCACGATGACCGTCAACGAGTGCGCGACGATGTCATGGAGTTCACGGGCGATCGTCGTGCGCTCCCGCGCCGCGGCCATCTCGGCTCTCTGGTCCCGCTCGATGGCGAGCAGCCTGTTGCGCTCCCGCAGGGCCGCCAGTTGCTCCTGCACATGCTCGGCCTGGTCACGCTGCCTGGCACCGAGCAGGTAGGCCGCCGACACCGCACCCAGACCGGCCGCGAAGCCCACCACCGCAAGACCCGAGCCGTTCCCGGGGAACCACAGTGTGGCCGCGAGACCGGCTCCGCATACCGCCGCCGCCCAGGCGGTGGTCCCCCACCGGCGATCGGACACGTAGGCGGCGGCCGCGTGCACCACCATCACCACGACGACATCGCCGACAACCGGCCCTGGGACGGCGGTCAGCTGCCAGCAGCACAGCAGGGCGACGACGACGGTGACGGTCCGGGGAAACGTGCGCCGGGCGAACAGCGGGAGCGCCAGCAGCGCGCTGACGGCCAGTTCGACCCGTTGCCCGGATGCGACATACCCGATGGCGGCGAGAACGACCAGGACGGAGGCGATGACGGCGTCGCCCAGCCATCGGTTGTCCTCCAGCCACCGGTTCAGGGTGCGGAGCATCCCCGCAGCGTAGGTCTGCCGGGCGGCTCGGCGGATCAGACCGTGGGTGGACCCGGATGGTGACCGCGGCGAGGACGCAGAACGCCGCCGCCCGCGGGTGGCGGGCGGCGGCGTTCTCAGCTCGGAAACATCGTGCTGCGGGTCAGGGCTCGACGGTGACCTTGATGGCCTCACCCTTGGCGACGATGTCGAAGGCCTCCAGCGCGCGGTCCAGTGGCAGTCGGACCGTGATCAGGTCCTTGACCGGCACCTGACCGCTGGAGATGTACTCGAGCGCGCGCTTGTTGTGCGACGGCGCGGAACCGTTCGCGCCCATGATCATCAGCTCCCGGTAGTGCACCAGGTTCGAGTCGCACGAGATGAACGGGTTGGTCTTCGGCAGCCCGCCGAAGAAGGAGATCCGGCCGCGCCGGGCGGCCATCCGGATGGCCTGCTCCTGGGCGATGTTGGCCGCCGTCGCGGTGATGACGACATCGGCGCCGCGGCCCTCGGTCAACTCCATCACCCGTTCGACGACGTCCACCTCGGCGCCGTTGATGATCTCCTCCGGCTTGACGGCGTCGGCGGACATCTTGAGCCGCTCGGCGTTGACGTCGATGAGGAACACCCGGTCGGCGCCGTTCGCCCGGGCCAGCCGGATGTGCAGGCAGCCGATCGGGCCGGCGCCGAACACCACCACGGTGTCGCCCTCGCCGACCTTCACCAGCTCCTGGGCGTTGATCGCGCACGCGAACGGCTCGGCGACCGACGCCTCGTCGAAGCCGATGTTGTCCGGGATGCGGTTGAGCCCGTCCACCTTGAGCACCTGCCGCGGCACGATCAGGTACTCGGCGAACCCGCCGTCGTACTGGTACCCGACCGACGTCTGGTTCTGGCAGACCGCCATCCAGCCCCGGCGGCACTCGTAGCACTCGCCGCACGGAACGGCCGCGATCACCTGCGCGCGGTCCCCGACGGCCCAGCCGTCGACGTCGTCCCCGACCTCGACGACCTCTCCGGCGATCTCATGCCCGATGATGCGCGGCGGCGACAGATTCTGGTGCCCGTTGTTGAAAATTTTGACGTCCGTGCCGCAGGTCGAACAATTACGCACGCGCAGCTTGACCTCGTCGGGGCCGCATTCCGGTTCGGGTGCGTCCTCGATACGGACATCCTTGGGGGCGTAGAACCGCAGCACCTTCATTTCGCGTTCTTCTCCTTCTCTTCGTGTCGCATGGGCTCGATATCCGCAAGTGCTTCTCGCCGGCTAATCCTCTTCGTTCACCGAGTACAGAAGGTCGTAAACCTCCTGGGCCGACTCGGCGGCGATCAATTTGTCCACTTCGTCGGTATCGGCGAACACGACGGCGATCTTGCTCAAAATCTCCAGGTGGCCGTTGTTCACGCCGGCGATTCCGACGGCGAACCGCACCTCGTTGCCGTCCCAGGAAATGGGACTTTCATAACGAACGACGGACAGTGCGGACTTCTTGATGCTGTCCTTCGCCTCGTTGGTGCCGTGCGGGATGGCGAGGAAATTCCCCATGTACGTCGACACGGACTTCTCGCGTTCGTACATCGCATCGATGTACTCCGGCGTCACCGCACCGGCATCGACCAGGATCTGGCCGGCCTCGCGAATCGCGTCGTCCTTGCTGGCGGCGGTGCCCGGGACCTTGATCTGGGACAGGGTCAAGATGTCACTCATACTGCGGACTCCTTGTCAGATGCTGATGGCGCAAACATTTCCGGACACGGTGCGGACGAACCGGGTCACGAGGATCCTCTCGGCTGGCAAGCCATGACGGTTGCCCGGCAAGTTTCACCAGTGGGTGCCGGCCGGGGGACGCGCGGCGCACTCCCCCGACCGGACATCTCACGCCTGGGCGCTGCTGCCGTGCTTGTTGGTGACCTTGAGTTCCTCGACGATCGCGTCGTACTTGGGGCTGCTCATGAAGTTGTCCACCGAGACGTGTTGTGCGCTGGGCGACATGGTCTGCGCTCGTGGTGTCAGGTCCTGATGGGTCACGATCAGATCGATGTCGTCGGTGAGGTTCGCGATGGCGAGATTCACCACCTTGACGTCGGTGAATCCGGCCTTCTTGATCTTGTTGCGCAGCACCGATGCGCCCATCGCACTGGAACCCATCCCGGCATCGCAGGCGAAGACGATGTTGTGGATGGGCGTCCGGCGCGACTTGGCCTCGTGGGCCTCCTCCGCCTCCTCGGCCGCGTTCTCGATGTCCAGGTCGACACCGGTCAGCACGCCGGAGACAGAACTCTTCTTGCCCTTCATCGACTCCATGGACGCGGTGGCAGCGGCGAGATCGCCTCCCTCAGCGGTCTTCCGCGACGTCTTGAGCAGCAGCGAACAGATGACGAAGGACGTGGTCGCGGCGAGCAGCACCGACAGTGTCACGCCGACCAGACTGTCCCCTGGCGTTTGCGCGTACACCGCGAGGATGGATCCAGGAGCGGCGGGCGCGCGCAGCCCGGCACCGAAAACGGTCAGCGTCGCAATGCCCACCATGCCGCCGGCGATGGTGCCCAGCAACAGGATCGGCTTCATCAGCACGTACGGGAAGTAGATCTCGTGGATGCCGCCGAAGAACTGGATGATCGCCGCCGCCGGCGCGGTGCTCTTGGCCAAGCCGGATCCGAAGATCGAATAGGCCAGCAGCACGCCCAGACCCGGACCGGGGTTGGCCTCCAGCAGGAACAGGATCGACTTCCCGGTCTCGGTGGCCTGATTGACGCCCAACGGTGTCAGCACGCCATGATTGATGGCGTTGTTGAGGAACAGCACCTTGGCCGGCTCGATGATGATGCTGGCCAACGGCAGCAGGCTGTGCCCGATCAGCCAGTCGACGCCACTGCCCAGCGCCTTCGACACCTGCTCCACCGCCGGACCGAAGGCGAAGTACCCGATCACCGCCAGGCCGGCGGACAGGATGCCGGCCGAGAAGTTGTTGACCAGCATCTCGAATCCGGGCTTGATCTTGCCGTCCCAGATGGCATCGACCTTCTTCATCAGCCACGCGGCCAACGGGCCCATGATCATGGCGCCGAGGAACATCGGTTGCCCGGTGCTGACGATCACCCCCATCGTGGCGACCACGGCGACCACGCCGCCGCGGACGCCGTAGATCATCCGGCCGCCCTGCATGGCGATCAGCAGCGGCAACATGTATCGGATCATCGGACCGACAAGACCGATATTCGGTTGCCCGGTGGAATCATTACCGAAACCACCCAAACCGCCCACGGGCGTCCAGCCGGTTTCGATGAAGAATGCCGTGATCAGGCCCCAGGCGATGAAGGCAGCAATGTTGGGCATGATCATTCCGGAGAGGAACGTGCCGAACTTCTGCACATGGATCCTGGCGCCGGACTTCTTGGCAGGCGTCTCTACTTGGGAACTCACGATTGGTCCCTTCCGACGATGGACAACGGCGGGCACAGATGGCTCACCGGGACGATACTGACGGCCGCTGACGGCCTGCAGAGCGCGGATGGCATACGTGCGGAGGCATTTTCCCGAGACGACACGAGCGAATGCGCTTCAGCGTAGTGATGCAGGTCGCAGACCGAAACTGTAGGGCATCGAACCGCCCTATGTCACCGGTGTCAGAGAACTTTCTCCAAATTCATGTCACCGGTGACAGAGAGCCCGTCTGTCATCGGTGTCATACTGGCGACGCGGACCGCGGCCCGGCGGCCCGCACGGACCGACAGGCGCAGGGAGCGGCGATGAGCACGATGCGCGACGTCGCGCACCGCGCCGGCGTGAGCGCGAAGACCGTGTCGCGGGTGATGAACAACGATCGCTACGTCTCCGACGACGTCCGTACCCGTGTCCTGCAGGCCGTCGACGAACTGCAGTACGTGCCCAATGCGATGGCGAAGTCCTTCCGGGCGGGACAGGACGCGGCCATCGGCATCGCCGTGCCGACGCTCAACCAGTTCTTCGGGCAGGTGGTCCAGGCCGTTGAGCAGGTCGCCCGTTCCCGCGGTGTCGCGGTGTCCATCACCTGCCTGGGCGCCGACAACGACAACGAGCGGGCTGCTGTCGAGGCGATGCTGAGCCGGCAGCTGGTCGGTCTCATCGCGGCGCCCGTCAGCGCCGACCAGTCCTATCTCAAGCCATGGCGTAACAACACCGCGATGGTCTTCATCGATCGCCGCCCGCGCAGGCTGCCGGCGGCCAGCGTCGTGTACGACGATTTCGGTGGCGCGACCAGCGCGATCATCCACCTCGTGGGGCACGGCCACCGGCGCATCGCCTTCGCCGGTGACTCGCTGGGCGTGCCGACCACCGCCCGACGGCGGCACGGCTACGAGACGGCGCTGTTCGACCTCGGTATCGCGGTGGATCCGTTCCTGGTCGCGCTCGGCGCCGACACCTCACCGGTCGTTCCACGACTGCTGGCGCTGCCGGACCCGCCCAGCGCCATCTTCGCCGCGTCGGCAGAGTGCGCCGTGCCGATCGTCCAGCAGCTGCACGAGGCCGGCCGCACCGACGTCACAGTGCTCAGCTTCGGCGACTTCCCGCTCGCCGACGTCATCAGTCCCGCGGTCACCGTCATCGACCAGGATCCGTCCGAGCTCGGCACGATCGCCGCGGCACGGCTGTTCCAGCGCGTCGACCACCCCGACAAGCGGCTGCCCCGGCAGACCGTGATCCCGGTCAGGCTCATCACCCGGGGATGCTGCTCCACAGGGAAGTCGACGTCCGCCGCGTGAGCCACGCCTGATCGCGCGGCCGCCCGGAACCCCGCAGAGGTGCCGATGGCCCGATCGGTCCGTCAGACGGCGCGGGCCAACGGATTCCAGCCGGCCGGCAGCGGATCGACGGCGCCGATCGTGGACGTGACCTCGACGAACGACGACGTCCGCGCCGCCTCGAGGGTGGCGTGCATGGCGTCCAGCACATGGCATCCCAGCTCACCGGTGGCGCGATGCGCCGTGGCGCCGCGCAGCGCCCTGGCCATGTCCAGCACCCCGATGCCCCGACCGGCCCCGGCGGCATCGGTGGTCAGTGACTCCCAGCCGTCGACGCCGGCGCGCGCGAGGCGGATGTCACCGGCGAACCGGTTCGGGTCCGGCAGCGCGATGGTGGCATCTGTGCCGGCGATCTCCAGCACCCCCATCCGCACCAGCGGCGAGTCGAAGCTGAAGGTAGCGGCGGCGATCTCGCCGCCCGCGTAGTCCAGCAGCGCGCTGACGTAGGTCGGCACCGTGACGGCGAACACCTCCCCGGCGCGGGGTCCGGAGCCGATCGTCCGGGTGTCGGCCATCGTGCCCGCACGGGCCGCGACCCGGGTCACCGCGCCGAACACCTGCGAGGCCGCGGTCAGGTAGTAGGGCGCCATGTCCAGCAGCGGTCCCCCGCCGTGCTGGTACAGGAATTCGGGGTTCGGGTGCCAGCTGTGCGGCCCGGGCGTGAGGAACTGCATGGAGGCCGTCAACGGGCGCCCGATGTCGCCGCGCCGGATCATCCGGAACGCGGTCTGCAGTCCGGGCCCGAGGAAGGTGTCCGGCGCACACCCCAGCCGCAGGCCAGCATCCGCCGCCTGCCGCACCAGCGCGGCGCCCGATTCTCGTTCCAGGGCAAGCGGTTTCTCGTTCCAGACGTGCTTGCCGGCGGCCAGCGCCGCCGACGCGACGTCGGCGTGCGCTGCGGGGATCGTGAGGTTGACGACGATCTCGACGTCGTCCCGGCCCAGCGCCTCCTCCGCGGCACCGGACGCGCCGACGCCGTACTGCTCGGCCCGCGAGCGGGCCAGGTCCGGGTACAGATCGGCCACCATCCGTACCTCGACGTCGGGGTAGGACGTGAGGTTGGCCAGGTACTGCTCGCTGATCTTCCCCGCCCCGATCAGCGCGACGCCGACAGGGCCGGTCGCGGACGTCACGAGCCCACCCGCAGAGACGCTGCGTACTCGAAGCTCTGCGCGATGCCGTCGAACAGGTCACCGGCGTAGTCGTCGAATTCCAGCACCAGGATCTCGACAGAGGCTGCGGCGGCGACGATCTCGGGCACCGGCATGGCCCCGGCACCGAGCGGGAGCTGCTCGTCGTTGACCTTGGTGATCGGGCCGTCCTTGAGGTGCACCAACTTCACCCGGTCACCGAGCCGGCCGAGCAGGTCGGGCACCTGCTGCCCGCCGACGGCCGCCCAGTACGTGTCGACCTCCAGCACGATCCGCGGATCCAGCAGCTCGGCGAAGAACTCCAGCGCCGGGCGGCCGTCCACCGTGTTCTCCAGCTCGAAGGCGTGGTTGTGGTAGCCCACCCTGATGCCGTGTGCGGCGGCGGCCTCCGCCGCGCGGCCGAGGTCGTCGGCGATCGCGCGTACTCCGTCCGACGAGACCCATTGCGCCGCATCGCTGACGGGGGCGATCACCGTGCCGACACCGACCGTCTCCGCCGCCGCGAGGACGGCCTCCAGGTCCACCTCCGGGCCGAGGAGCCGGGCGTGCGCACTCGGCGCGGTCAACCCGTGGGCGTCCAGGGCGGATCGCAACCCCTCGGGGTCACCGATCAGATCGAAGGGCTCCACCTGCCGCAGCCCGATGTCTGCCAGCCGGGCCAGTGTCCCGGGAAGGTCGTCGGCCAGGTGCGTGCGCACCGAGTACAGCTGCACGGACAGATCGGGCAGGGACGGCATGGGGCCTCCGGTGGTGGGGTACGCGGTCATGGACGGCGGCCGGGATGGGGCCGGCGACGGGTCAGGACGGTGCGACGAAGATGCAGAACGGATGACCGGCGGGGTCGGCGAAGACGTACAGCGGTTCCTCGGGGTCGTCGAAGCGGTCCAGCAACACCGTCGCCCCCAGCGACAGGGCGCGGTCCCGGTGCTGCAGGAGCTCCTCGCCGGTGGGCACGGTCAGGTCGAGGTGCAGCATCTGCGGGTGCTCACCCTCGGGCCAGGTGGGCCGGGGCAGCGCCGCCACCTGCTGGAACGCCAGCTGCGGCCGGTCGTCGGAGCCCCGCAGCACCAACCAGTCCGCCGTGTCGGGATCGGGCGAGCCCGGCACCGGCGGTTCGTCACCCGGCCGGTAGTGCAGTCCGAGCAGCCGCCGGTAGAACTCCGCCAGCCCGCGGATGTTCTGGCCGTCCAGCACGACCTGCCGCAGCACCGGGTACGACGGGTTCACCTGACCGCTCCACGACGATCGTCCGGGCGCCGTTGCCCGCCGGCGGATCGGTGAAAGTCAGCGCGGCGACGGATCAACTCGCCAACCGCTGTTCGCTCCACAGCGCCCCGGACAGGCTCTCGACGATCTCCAGTTCGATGCCGGCGCGTCCCGCGAGCCACTGCACCTCACTGTGGGTGCGCGCGCTGACCTGGCGAAGCCAACCGGCGGACGCCGTCATCCGGGTGGGTCGCGCACCGACCAGATCCCTGGCGGGTGAGCTGAGCTCGAACCATTCCCCGCGCGGCCCGACCGCCCGGTGCCCCAGCCTGCTGACCGTCCAACCCCGTGCACCGAAGACCTGCGCGGCGGCGAACCACTCCCGGTTCACGGCGGTGCCGCTCGGCTCGAAATGGATCCACCACTGATCAGCGGACACCGTGGTCTCCTTTTCCGCGCCGGCTCCTCGCGCTGCGGCCGCCGGCGGACGGATGCCGACGCGCGATCCGCGGGGGGTCATCGGTGACCGGGCGGCCGTCGCGGCGCGGCCATCCCAGGGGCTGGTACCCAGTTTGCGCTCCGTTCACCCATGGGTCCGGCAGATTCGGTGCCGCGGCGAGTACCGCCGTCGCCCGGCAGCGGCAGGGACTACTGGGCGCGGGCGATCATCTGCACGGCGTGCACGAGAGCCGCACGGTGCCCGGCGCCGCGGCCGATGGCATCGCCGGCGTCGGCATCGAGAGGGGCCTCGGCCAGCGCGTGCAGCGACGGCGACGCCGTGAACCATGACGCGACCAGGCCCAACACGAGCATCAGCAGGTCGGCCGGGGGGATGGCCCGGGTGACCGTGCCCGCGCGCTGGGCCGCCGCGAGTTGTTCGACCTTCGGCCGGTACACCTCTGTCTCCAGTTCTGAGACGGCCGGGCGCTCCAGCATCTTCCACAACGTGAGCCGCACCAGCGCGGGATGCGCCCGCATGTGATCGAACAAGGCGCCCGCGTACCCGGCCAGGTCCGTGGCGGCAAACGGCACCGCGTCGGCCAGCACGCCCAACGTGTGCACCATGACGGTGTCGAAGAGCTCTTCCTTGTTGCCGTAGTAGGCGTAGATCAGCCGCTTGTTCGCCTTGGCCTGCTCTGCGATGCGGTCCACCCGTGCCCCGGCCAGCCCGTGCTCGGCGAATTCGAGCAGCGCGGCGTCGAGCAGCCTGCGTCGCGTGGCAGAGGAATCGGGCGGCATGATGGCGTCAGGCTATCAGTAACTAACTGGTTATTGACAGACCCCGATCGAGCTGGCAGGGTTGGTAACCAGACAGTTACGTCCTCCTGAAAGGCACCTCATGGCTTCTCCAGTGACCACCGCACCGATTCTGATCACCGGTTGCTCCTCGGGCATCGGACACGCATCCGCCGTCGCACTGCACCGGGCGGGGTTCCGGGTCTACGCCACCGCCCGCCGGCCGGAATCCATCGCGGACCTCGCGGAGATGGGGATCCGCACCGTGGCGCTGGACGTCACTGACGAGGCGTCGATGGTGGCGGCGGTGAAGAAAATCGAGGATCAGGACGGCCCGATCGGCGTACTGATCAACAACGCCGGATACGGGCTGTACGGACCGGTGGAACAGGCGTCGATGGACGAGGTCCGGCGCCAGTTCGAGACCAACTTCTTCGGGCTCGTGCGGCTCACGCAGCTCGTCCTGCCGGGCATGCGGACCGGGAAGGCCGGTCGAATTCTGAACGTTTCGTCGATGGGCGGCCGGATCACCCTGCCCGGCGGCGCGTTCTACCACGCCAGCAAGTACGCCGTCGAAGGGCTGAGCGACGCGCTGCGGATGGAACTGCGGCAGTTCGGCATCGACGTGGTGCTGATCGAACCGGGTCCGGTCCGGACGCCGTGGAACGACATCGCGATGAACAGCATGGCGGCGCCCGGTGATCAGTCGGCCGACATGGCCGCGGACCAGCGGGCCGCAGGTGACGATCCCTACGCGCCGTTCAAAAAGGCGGTCGCGGACTCGTTCGGCAAGGTGCAGACCGGCCCGATGGCCCGGCTCGGGTCGACGGCCGAGGACATCGCGGACGTGATCGTCAAGGCGGTGACCGCCGATCGGCCGCGCACCAGGTACCTCATCAACGCGGCGGCCAAGTCGCTGGTGGCGACCCGGGCGCTGTTGCCGACCCGGCTGTCGGACAAGGTGCTCAGCGCGCAGTACGGCCTGCCGAAGTAGCCCGGGCGCAGCGCGACCCTAGGGAACGGATCGGAGGATGGTCCGGCCGTCGGGCAGTCGAACCTCGAGCGCGACGATCCGGTTGCGCGGCACGGCGGTCGCCGCGTTGACCCTGGCGGTGGCGCCCGGGACCGCACGCCAGGTTCCCGCCGAGCCGCGGTGCCCGTCGACGTCCAGCACCGCGAGGTCGTACGAGACGGACGAGTTGGTGTTGCCGGAGTAGGTGCAGATCACCGTGATGGCGGTGCCCCACTTCCTGTCGAACAGCTCCAGCGACGCCGTCATCGGCCCGGGTACCACCTGCGTCATCGGGGTCTGCTCGTCGGGCACCGGCGCGGCCGACGCCGGACTGCCCGGTCCGGCCGCGGTCGTGCTCGCGGATCCGCCCGAGGGGGCGCCGGCGGCCGGACCACCGGCGGAGTATTCGTCGGCCTCGCCGGTCCGGTTGACCACGAGAACGGTGCTGACCGCCACGATCGCGGCAACGGCGGCCGCGACGAGGCCCGCGGAGATCCAGCGACGCCTGCGCCGGGTGGCCTCCACCCGCTCGACCAGCGCGGGCAGCAGCGTGTCCGGCACCGCGGGGGCCTGTTTCAGGGCTCCCTCCGTGGTCAGCGCCAACAGACCTGGCAGCCCGGCGATCCGCTGCACGGCCGCCTGGCAATCCCGGCAATCCCGCAGGTGCGCCTCGTACTCGCGACGATCCGCAGGGGACAGCGCGCCCATCACATAGGCGGCATCGCTGCGGCACAGCTCGCTCACGTCACCACCCCCATCTCCTCCAGAATCAGTCGCAGGGCATGCAGCGCGTAATGCAGCCGGCTCTTGACGGTGCCGACCGGAACGCCGAGCCGCACAGCCGCCTGCGCGGCTGTGCAGCCACGGAAGTAGCACTCCAACAGCACCGCCCGGTGGTCACGGCTCAGCCGGCGCAACGCCTCGGCGACCATGATCGACTGCACGGCCGTGTCGGTGCCGTCCGGCTCCAACAGCTCCGGCAGCAACTCAGCGGACGTGGTCGGCCGGCGCTGTGCCGCCCGCCAGTCGTCCACGACGATGTTCCTGGCCACCGTGAACAGCCAGCCCCGCGCGGAGGCCTCCTTCTGCGCGAGTACCGCCGGCCGCCGCCACGCCCGGAACAGCGTCTCCTGCACGACGTCCTCGGCCCGGCTGCGGTCGCCGCCGGTCAGGTGCATCACGAATCCCCACAGCGCGGCGGCATGCTGATCGTGCAGCACCCGCAGCAACTCCCCGTCGGCATCGGACTGTCGCCGATCGGCGCGGTCCGGCAACGGGGTGACGGAGGCGTCGAGCCGAGCCGGGTCGACGGGGGTGGCCGGGTCGGCCGACGAGTCGTGCGTCACGGACACCTCCTCCTGCACCACCGGTTGCCACCGCTGCTCGATCATGGGGCCCCGCCCCATGCCGGGCCTTCGCCGACCCGCACCCCCGCAGGCGAGCACGGACGCCGTCACGGCGGGTGCCGCCCCGCCACCCCCCGACCGGGGCCGGACTGACGGCACCGGCGCGACAGCGTCCGTGCTCTGCGTACACCACGCCGGTCGCCGGGAAAGGGTTCGAGGCGGCCTGGGGCCGTCGCGGTGTGTGATCGAGGCGCGCCGTGGCGCGATGCCGGTTCCTCGACGGCGGCCCGCATCGGCGAGGATGGACGCATGACGTTCGAGTCGCTCTACGCGCACGGATTCGCCAGGGTCGCCGCCTGCACGTCACAGGTCGTCATCGCCGACCCGCACCGCAATGCGCAGAGCATCATCGACGTGGCCGCCCGGTGCTCCCGCCGCGGCACCGCGGTGGCGCTGTTCCCGGAGCTGTCACTGACGGGGTACGCCATCGACGATCTGCTCGGGCAGGACGCGCTGCTCGACGCGGTGCACGGCGCGCTCGCGTCCATCGTCGAGGCGTCCACGGATCTGCTGCCGGTCATCGTCATCGGTGCGCCGCTGCGGCACCGGGCCCGGTTGTTCAACACCGCCGTGGTGATCCACCGCGGGCAGGTGCTCGGCGTGGTGCCGAAGCTGCACCTGCCGAACTATCGCGAGTTCTACGAGCGCCGGCAGTTCGCGTCCGGGCGCGGCATCACCGGTATGACCATCGACGTCGCCGGCTCGAGCGTCCCGTTCGGCACCGACCTGTTGTTCCCGGCCGTCGACGTTCCCGGTCTGACCATCGGCGTGGAGATCTGCGAGGACATGTTCGTTCCGGTGCCGCCGTCCAGCGGTCTCGCCCTGGCCGGCGCCACGGTTCTGCTCAACCTCTCCGGCAGCCCGATCACGATCGGCCGGGCCGACACCCGCAGCCTGCTGTGCCGGACGCAGTCGATGCGGTGCCTGGCCGCCTACCTGTATGCCGCTGCAGGGCAGGGTGAGTCGACGACCGACCTGAGCTGGGACGGCCAGACGACGATCTTCGAGAACGGAAACCTGTTGGCGCAGGGCGAGAGGTTCGCCGCTGCGCCCCAGATGACGCTCGCCGACGTCGATCTCGACCGGCTGCGGCAGGAGCGCGCCAGGCAGGGCACCTTCGAGGACAACCGGCGGGTGGTCGCGGGCGACGGCGCCGGGCAGCCCTACCGGGAGGTCGCCTTCCGGCTCGAACCGCCGGACGGCGACCTCGGATTGCTCCGCACCGTCGAACGCTTCCCGTTCGTCCCCGCCGACCCAACACGGTTGGCGCAGGACTGCTACGAGGCCTACAACATCCAGGTCGACGGGCTGGTGCAACGGCTGCGCGCGATCGACACCGAGAAGGTGGTGATCGGCGTGAGCGGCGGGCTCGACTCGACGCACGCCCTGATCGTCGCGGCCCGGGCGATGGACATCCTCGGCCTGCCGCGGACGAACATCCTTGCCTTCACCATGCCGGGATTCGCCACCGGCACGTCCACCAAGGCCAATGCCTGGGCGTTGATGACGGCGCTGAAGGTCTCCGGCTCGGAGCTCGACATCCGTCCCGCGGCAACGCAAATGCTCACCGACCTCGACCATCCGTTCGCCCGCGGCGAGGAGGTCTACGACGTCACATTCGAAAATGTTCAGGCGGGCCTGCGAACCGATTACCTGTTCCGTCTGGCCAATCATCACCACGGCATCGTGCTCGGCACCGGTGATCTCTCCGAGCTCGCGCTGGGGTGGAGCACGTACGGCGTCGGCGACCAGATGTCGCACTACAACGTCAACGCGGGGGTGCCGAAAACCCTGATCCAGCACCTGATCCGGTGGGTCAGCGGGCTGGACGACTTCTCCGACGAGGTGGACGAGATACTGCTCGCCATCCTGAACACCGAGATCTCCCCCGAGCTGATCCCGGTCAAGCAGGGCGAGGTCCCGCAGAGCACCGAGAAGTCCATCGGCCCTTACGAATTGCAGGATTTCACCCTGTATTACACGCTGCGGTACGGGTACCGGCCGTCGAAGATCGCGTTCCTCGCCGTGCACGCGTGGCGGGATGTGGACGCCGGCGACTGGCCGGTCGGTTTCCCGCGGGAGCGCCGGCGGGCGTACGACCTGCCGGCCATCCGGTCGTGGCTGGTGGTGTTCGTCAAACGGTTCTTCGGGTTCAGCCAGTTCAAGCGGTCGGCAATGCCCAACGGCCCCAAGGTGTCCGCGGGCGGGTCGCTCAGTCCGCGCGGGGACTGGCGGGCGCCGTCCGACGGCAACGCTGCGGTGTGGCTGGCGGACATCGAGGCGCGGGTGCCGGGCGCCTGACCGGAGAATCGACGCGACCCGCCAATTCCCGATCGGCGGCTCACGGACGAAAACTGGCGCGATACTGCGTCGGAGTGCGGCCGGTCAGTTCGCTGAAGGCGGCGTTGAAGGCGGACAGCGACGAGTACCCGACCGCGTACGCGATCGACGTCACGGAGCTTGGGGAAGATGCGAGCTCCTCGATGGCGCGGACAACTCGCATCCGGCGCAGAACGGCGCGCCAGGTCATCCCGCACTCATCCTCGAATCGTCGGGCCAACGAGCGCGGCGCCAACCCGACATCGGCTGCCAGATCCTCGAACCGCGGGTCGTCCCCCAGCCGCTCCGCGGTCAGCGCGAGCGCCCGGTGCAGTTCGGCGGATCGACCGGCCGGCACGGTCACCGGGCTCGGATGATCCGCCAGCCGCCAAGCCTCGGCTGCGAGCGCGCCGAAGATGCTGCGTGCGTACGGCGGAAGGGGTTCATCCAGCTCCGGCCAGTTGACGGCCTCCGTCACCAATGCCCGGCCCAACGAGCTCAGGTCGAAGACGGTAAGGGACCGTGGTGGCGCATCGACGAAGGTGGTGTCGAACAGCACGGAGGAGGTCCTCACCGGACGCGGAATGGACACCTGGATCGGCCGGCCGGCCGCAATAAGGGCTGCCCGTGCCGGCGGCAACAACCAGGAGTCCCCGTCGGATTCCAACCGGAGCGCCCCCTGGGCCGCGCAGAGCAGGTAATGCCGGTCGACACACAACTCGGCGGGCGGGGCTGCGGCGAATTCCCGCGCGAACCCGAACGCTTCGCGTCTCACGGCCTGCCTCGCACGAGGGTGAGCCTAGACAACCCGCCGCGTCAGACCGTTTCGACGAGGTCGGCCCGGAAGCGCCGGCTGATCGTCGGTGCCGTCACCATCGGGCGCAGGACGGCCCCTGAGCGGGCGAAGGCCTCCGACGACAGGTACGCCGCGAACGACGGCTGGTCGGCCCATTCGTGCAGCACGGCCACCGCTTCCGGGTCCTGCCGGTCGGCGTACACACGGAAATCGATATTTCCTGGCATGGAACGGATCTCGTCGCGCTCGCCGTCGAGTTGGGCGAGTGCGGCCGGTCGGTCGGCAGCGGTGGTGCGGAGGTCGAGGACAGCGATGAACATGTGACGTTCTCCTTGCTCGATGGGGCGACAGTGTCCGACCCATCGAGGATGTCTGCTCGCTGCGTCGATGGCTTCCGCCGGTCGGACAGCTTCACGCTCTCAGCGGACGCGTCCGTCACCGAGTTGCGGACGCGGTCGTTCGCTGCGGCCGGATCGCGCAACAGGTGGTCCAACGATGTCGTGGACCTGCGCCCGGATCAGGAGACCTGCAGCCCACCGTTGATGTCGTACGTGGCAGCGGTGATGTATCCGGCGTCCGGGCCGAGCAGGAATGCCATCAGGGCGGCGACCTCGTCGGGCGTGCCGACCCGACCGACCATGGTGTCGGCGCTGAGTTGCGCCTTGCGTTCGTCGGTGAGCGTGCCGCCCATGATGTCGGTGTCGATGGGGCCGGGTGCGACGGCGTTGACCGTGACGCCGGCGCGGCCGACCTCCCGGGCCAGCGCCCTGGTGAACCCGAGAAGCGCCGCCTTCGACGCGCTGTAGGCGACCTTGGAGTACGTGCCGCCGCCGCGTTGCGCCGAGATCGACGACACGCTGATGATGCGCCCGAGCCCGCGCCGGAGCATGCCGGGCAGCACCGCGTGCGTGATCAGGAAGGCGCCGCGCATGTTGACGGCGAAGACCCGGTCCCATTCGGCCGCCGTGACGGCGGTGAACTCGGTCGGCGAGCTGATGCCCGCGACGTTCGCCAGGCCGACCACCGGCGGCAGCGCCCGTTCCACCTCGGTGGCCGCGGCGCTCACCGATGCCGCGTCCGCGACGTCCACCGGCAGACCGACGGCCTCGATCCCGTGCTCCGCGGCCAGCTCACGGGCGTTGCGGGCGGCTGCGTCACCGTCGATGTCGAGCAACGCAAGCGCCCAACCGGCACGGGCCAGTCGGTGGGCCAGCGCTCGCCCGATGCCACGCGCCGAACCGGCGCCGGTGATCAGCGCCGTGCGGGACGACGGGAACAGCCCGCTCGCGGACTGCACACCCAACCCCGAACCCTGCTCCATCGGTCCCCCCGCTCGCGAACCCGCGGCCCCGGTTGCCGGTGCGAGACTACGGTCATGTCCGCTGTTCGTGTCCCGGCGAACGGTACAGCGCTGACCACGCGCGAGGCCGAGGTGCTGGAACTGGTCCGGCAGCGCCTGAGCAATGCCGAGATTGCCGAGTTGCTGTCCGTCTCCGTCCGCACCGTCGAGACGCACGTCTCGGCGTTGCTGCGCAAGATCGGTGTGGACGACCGCCGGGCGTTGGCTCAGCACGCACTCTCTCGGAATGAGGCGCCGACGACCCCGCCGGTCCGGCTGCCGGCGACCCTGACTCCTTTCGTCGGTCGTGCGGTGGAGCTGGAGCAACTGTGCGAGGCGGTTCGCAATCATCGCCTCGTGGTTGCCACCGGGCCCGGAGGGGTGGGCAAGACGCGCCTCGCGCTGGAAGCGGCCCGGCAACTCTCGGCGTCCTTCAGCGACGGCAGTGTCTTCGTCGATCTCGTGCGGGTGGTGCAGCCCTCGATGGTGGTCGCCGCGATCGCCGATGCGTGCGGTGTGCCCGAACGGGCGGTCGGGACGCGCGAGGAGGCACTCACCGCAGCACTGAACGACCGGGACCTGCTGCTCCTGATCGACAACTGCGAGCACGTGCAGGACGCGGCGCGGATGGTCATCGAGCGGCTGCTGACCGCCTGCCCGACGGTTCGGATCCTGGCCACCAGCCGACTGCGGCTGATGCTGCCCTTCGAGCGGGTCATCGCCGTGGACGGGCTGTCCCTGGTGAACGACGCGGGCGCCAGCGATGCCGTCACGCTCTTTGTCGACCGGATGACCGCCGCCGGAGCAACCGCGCCCACGACACCCACCGACCGGGAACTGGTCCGCGAGATCTGCGATGGCCTCGACGGCATGGCGCTGTCGATCGAATTGGCGGCGGCACGCGCGCCGAGCCTGGGCCTCGATGGGCTGCTCACGGCGTTGCGCAGCAACCTGCGCATTCTGTCGGTGGGTACGCGGGCCGACGACCGCCACCGGTCGCTGCACGCGGCCATCGACTGGAGCTACGACCTGCTGGATCGCGAGGCGCAGCAGGTGCTGCGCGCCGCCACCGTCTTCGTCGGTCCGTTCGACCTTCAGGCGATCTGCGCCGTGGCGGAACTCCCGCAGCCGGCGGTCGTCGATGCCGTCGCCAGACTCGTCGACTGGAACCTGATCTCGCTGCGCAGCCGGCCATCCGGTCGCTACGGAGTCCTCGAGACGATTCGGCAGTACGCCTTCAGCCTCGACACCTTCGCCGACGAGGCTGTCGCGCTCCGAGCGAGGCACGGCGCATGGTGCAGATCCAAGCTGGTCGACCTTCTCGACCGCGCTCCGGGAGACGAGTTCTGGTGTGCGGAGGTCGATGCCGTGATCGACGACGCGCGCGCAGCGCTCGACGATCTGCAGTCGCGGGTCGGCGGGGCGGACGGTGCGTCGTTCGCGGGTCTCCTCGCCGATGTCACCTTCCAGCGGGGGCTTCCGGGCGAGGCCCAACGGGGTTACGAGAACGCGGCGGCGATGACCGAGTCGCTGCTCGGACGACGCGGCTGGTTGCACCTCGCGGCGGGCGCCGCGGCTGCCCGCAATGTCGGCGGAGAGACGGTTGACCTGCTGGTTGATGCCTCGCAACTGGCGATCCAGGCCGGGCGACCCGACGACGCGGCCACGGACCTGGCGAACGCCGCGGGCCTTCAGTTCCGGGCTCAGGGCATCATCCATCAGCCCGTCAACATCCAGCGGGTGCAGGACCTGCTCACCCAGGCTCGGTCACTGCACCAGGGCGGCGCGGAGGCATCGGCCGCGCTGGCGGTAGCGCAGGGCTGGTCGCCCGATGCCGATGCCCGATCTCGGGAGGACACCGAGCAGGCGCTCCGACTCGCAGAGTCCTCCGGCCGAACGCTGCTGATCGACGAGGCGCTCGACCAGTTCTGCGCGCTGCAGCTGAGCGAGGGAAATCTCTCCGGTGCGGCCACGACCATCCAGCGGCGTCTCGACCTGCTGGCAGCCGTGCCCGTCGACGCTCGCAGTGGATTCGAGCACTACGACTCACTCCACATGGCGTGCCAGGTCAGCCTGGCCGTGGGCCGGTTGGAAGCGGCACGCCGCTTCGCCGATGCCATCACGGCTCTGCCGTTCTTCCGTCAGGAACGCCACCTCGGTCTCGGGCGCCGACTGAGCGTCGACGCCCTTGCAGGTGATGTCGAGTCGGCCATGGTGCACGCTGACTTGTTCGAGCGAGACTGGCACCGATCCGGCCGGCCGGTCGCGGGCAATCTTGCGGTGGGCGCCTACGCGACCGCGATGGTGTTCGGCGTACACGGTGACGACGAACGTCGCACACACTGGATCGACATCACGCAGTCTCTGCTCACCGACAACCGGCGTCTGCACACCTCGTACAACATGTGGCGGGTCGTCTTCGACGGTCTGCTCGCGCTGCATCGCGACGACCTGATGCTGGCTGACGAGCTGTTGTCCTTCCGCCCGGGCCCCGATGTACCGAGCCCCAGCACCGTGTACGCGCTGTGGGAGTCCTGGTACGCCGCCGTGTGGGCGGAAACCGGCGTACTGACCGGGCAGCCGGATGCATCGGACCGACTGGAGCACGCCCGACACCTGTGCTCCGCCAACGGCGTCGCGCTGGCAATCGTCGAGCGGGCAGCCGCGCTGCACGAGGGCAGGATCGGTTCTCTCGACGCGATCGCCGCCCGGCTGACCGACCTGGGCTGTCGGTACCAGGCCGACCGGACTCGGCTACTGGCCGAGCGGGCGTCCGCCCGCGGTAGGGGCGATCGCGCAGGTCCGCCCTGACTGGGTGGACCGCGTCTGCGTGGTTGATACGGAGACCGAAGACCGGTGATGACCACGGATGTGTCCGGGCGGGCGACGGCCGACAGTAAGCGGCAACGGCACCGTCAGTTCGTCCACCAGGGAAGACACACATGACCATCACCTTCGAACGCCCCGTCCTTGCCACCGGCGTCGGCAGCGGAGCCAGCGAGCGCAGTGCCCCGCCAGTCGTCGAGATCTCGGTGCTGGGCGGCTTCCGCATCGTGATCGGCGGCCGCGACGTCACCGCTGCGATCGGTCGGCGGGACGCCCATCGGCTGGCCAAGTTGCTCGCCCTCTCCCCTTCCCGGCGCTTACATCGGGAGCAGCTGATCGACGCACTGTGGCCGCAGGCGCCGCTGGACGGGGCGGCGAACCGGCTGTACAAAGCAGCGCATTACCTCCGGCGCGCAACGGGTCTCGCCGACGGCGTGGTGCTGTCCGACGCCACCGTTGCGCTGTTGCCGCATGCGGACGTCGAGGTGGACGCCCGTGTCTTCGACCGGCTCGCCACCGATGGCCTGGCGACCGGTGACGCCGCCACCATCGACCGCGCCATCGCCGTCTACAGCGGCGACCTGCTACCCCTCGATCCCTACGAGGAGTGGCTGGAGCACGACAGGCACCGGCTCCGGGGACGGATGCGGGAGTTGCTGCGTGCCCGCGGACGCTTCGACCGGATGGTTGCGCTCGATCCGACCGACGAGCAGGGGCATGTCGGCATCATGCGTGCGATGGTGCGCGACGGTGACCGGTCCGGGGTGCTGCGCCAGTACGACAGGCTCCGCCGGGTGCTCGATGAGGAATTGGGGGTCGACCCGGGGCCGGAGGCGCGGGCGCTGCGAGATCTGGCACTGAATGCACCGGCCCCGGAACGCGGCCGGTTGCTGCCGCGATTCGATCCGGCCGCCTATCGCACGGCCGGCCGCACCCGCTGCACCGGTTTCCGTCGTTCCACGGTTCGTCATGGGGGCAACTCGCGCTGACGCGCGGGTTCCCCTCGACTCGCAGCAGCGCATCAATTCGCCCCCGCGCCGCCGAGGCAGCTCCCGTGTGCGCACCCGTTCCCGCGCCGGGCGTCTCCCGACAACGCCACCGTGGTCAGCGGGTGACGACGCGTCGATGCTCCGCCCGGGGGGCGGCCGGAGCTGCCCGAAGGGGCAGCGGCGCGGTGCGGTTCTGCCCGAACGGCCATGGTTGCCGCCGCTTGCGGGTCCTACTGTCAGCAGGCATGAGCACGACCCGGGACAAGGAGCCGGAGACCCGGCGCCCCGGACGCTCGCCGAGCGCGCCCGGGCAGGCCGCCCGTCCGACACCGCAGGGTGCGGCGAGGCCCGCGGAGACGATCGTCCTCGGCCTGCAGAGGTCCGCCGGCAACGCGGCGGTCACCCGTTATCTGCAGCGGGACGGTGCACCCGGCACGCCGGCGGCTTCCGGCGCGCCGACCCCCGCGCAAGCACCACCACCGGTTCCGGCGACCTCGCCGCCGCGGAAGAACTACGTCTTCCTGATGGGCGACACGAAACGGGACTCGTTCTACAACGCCGCCAACGTGTACTTCATGCAGAACGAGAAGAGCGCCGAGATCATCCGCGACAAGCGGACTCTCGCGGACGTCATCGCCCACGTCAATGCCGGCAGCGCACCCGCCTTGAAGATCATCATCGTGTCGCACGCCAACGAGGAGGGCAACCTGGGCTTCTCCCTCGACGCCGCAGACCTGAAGAAGGACACCGCGGGTGGGGATCGCAAGCCGCGCACCGAGTTCAAGGAACTGCGGGACGCCAACGCCGCGGGCACCCTCCCGACCGCCGACGTCGCGAAGATCGACGCCTCCACCCAGGTGGACATCCGCGGCTGCAACATCGGCCGGTCGAAGCTGATGCTGGACGCGCTGGACAAGGCGTTCGGCGGCGCCACCAAGGTGACCGCACCCACGCACAAGCAGGAGTACTCGTATCACGGTGCGGGCAAGGGCAAGCCCGTCGTCAGCGAGGAAGCACTGTTCCAGTACTCCATCGAGGACCCCGGGCACCCCGCGGTGAGCGCCCAGGACCGGGAAACCCGGTTCAAGGCAAAGTACCCGGACGTCCCGGCCGGGGAATGGCCGGCGCTGCTCGCCGCTGCGAAGGAGAAGCACGTCAAGCGCAGTGCGACATTCTGGACAGGCCCGAACCCGCCCGACGACACCGAGGCGTCCGTGTTCGCGCGGATCGGCACCGACAAGCTCTTCCCGGCCAAGGCCGGCTGGGTGGTGACGTACAAGGGCCGCACCGACGTCGGCGGCAAGTGGCAGTTCGAGGTGCAGGCCGACCGGGTGACGCCCAAGGGGTCGGAGACGCAGACCAGGATGATCGTCACCAGCATCCCGCCGGACGGGGACACCCTGAAGGCCAAGGAGATGGCCGACTCTGGCCGGCCGGACGCCTACCTGTGGACGGTGGAGGACACGGTCTCCGGTGGCACCCTCAAGCGCACCGTCTTTGCCGAGCACACCGAATGGATCATCGACAAGAAGGTCGTCGGGAAGTCCGGAACCGCGCACCCGCCGACGTCGGACACGACCTTCTACGGGGAGTCGAGCTATGCCCCGCCCGCGCCGACGCCGCCGGCGTCCACACCCTGAGGCGCGCCATCCGCCGTCGGCCGTGGAGGCAGCCCGACAACCCGGGCGCGGACGTCAGTGTGTGAACGCAGGCGGTCGGCCGCGCCACCGTTCAGCGAGCACATTGCCGTCCTGCAGGTAGAGGTGCGGCTCCCGGCGCGACAGACTTTTCCGCACGACGGCCTGTGCCAGTGATTCCCGACGGCATCGTGGGAACAATTGCATCGCCCGGGTCTCGAACCAGCGCCACAACAAGCAATGCTCGGCCCGAAAGAATGCCGAAGCGCGCAGGTCACGTCGAATTCGCGTTCGACCCGCGCCTGTTGCCGTGCACCACTCCCCTGGACGATTGAGTTCACTCATTCAGGGCACCCAATTGTCGTCCGCGGAGGAAATGTGCCACCGGAGCCGTTAGCGCATACCGGCAACGCCGATCCGGACCCAGTCGGCGTACTGCACCGCCACGTTGCGTGTACGTCTCTCCGCAATGGCTATTGTCTTCATGCAAGGGCGTGACGGTCGGGGCCGCGTTGACATGTCAGCAGGAATGCCCGTCGACATGGGGGTGAAAATCAATGCCCGACGCTGGCAGCTCGCAGGCACTACACATCCGCTCCCGTCGGCGGCTCCGGATCCTGCTAGCAGTCGTCGCGACGGCCGCCCTGCTCGCGGGTGGGTTGGTGGCATGGAAAGTGACTGCGTGTGGATCTGTGGTCCGCGGACCGGCCGCCGAGGGTGACCTGCGCTTCTCGCAGGTCACTGACCGCAGCGTCCTGGTGGGTTGGGCCAAGCCGCCCACCGGAGGTTCGGTGGAGGGTTACCGGATCTACCGCGGACCCGCCGATGCGGCGGATGACGAATTGGCGCTGATCGAAACGGTCGATCCGTCGACGGCTTACCGGGCGGTGCAGCTGCGCAGCGATCACGCCTACAAGTTCGGTGTCGCGGCGATCGATGTCCACAACAAGGAGTTCCCGATGCGGGTGGGAGTGGTCACCACCGCCCGGAGTCAGGACCGGACCCCGCCCGAACCCGTTCCCAGCGGCAGCCTGTTGGTGAAGCCGTTCTCGCCGAGCCGCGTCGATATCGACTGGGGCCGGTCATCGTCCGGCGACCTGTCCTACTACGAGGTGCTTCGGGACGGCGTCGCCATCGGCACAGTCGAAAGGCCGTTCGCCGATCGGTTCTCGGACAACAACCTGGACCCCTTGTCCACGCACAGCTACGCGGTCGTTGCGGTCGACTCCGCCGGGAATCGATCACCGGCCACCGTCGCCAAATCGGGCACGACCCTGGCTCCGGGGACAGTGCGACTGGTCCGCGGGCCACTGGTATCGGACGTCACCGGTGACTCCGCCCTCGTGTCCTGGTGGACCAACATCGCGACCGCGGGGTCGGTGTCGGTGAACGGCGCGACGTTCGACGACGCCTCCGGCGCCGTCCAGCACCACAAGGTGCGCGTCACCGGACTGGCCGCCGGCACGGAGTACCCGTACACCGTGTCGGACGGTACGAACGGCTCCTTCCGGACCGCTGCGAAACCGGGGACGACATTCAGCTTCGCTGCGATCGGGGACTTCGGCACCGGAAGTCCGAGCCAGGAGCAGAATGCGGACAACATCGCGGCCGCACGAACCGAGTTCCTGCAGACCCTCGGCGACAATGTCTACCCCAGCGCGGGTCTGCCCGATGCGGACTTCTCGACGTCCGTATCCGACTTCGACAACCGCTTCTACGATCCGATGGAATCCGCCTTTCGCACCCAGGCCATCTTCCCGGCGAACGGAAACAAGGAGTACTACGCCGACAACGCTTTCTGGGAGCACGTTCCCATGCCCGGTACGAACCACAGCTGGTACAGCTTCACCTGGGGCGACGCCCACATCACCGTGCTGGACACCGAGTTGCCGTTCGGACCGAGGTCGGGGCAATACGCCTTTCTCGCCGACGACCTCGCTGCCCACCAGAAGGAGAAGTGGCGCATCGTGGTGTTCCAGCGCCCCCCGTACAGCTCCACATCCGGCAACTCCAGTTCATTGGCGGTTCAGCAGTATCTGGTGCCGCTGTTCCAGACGTCGAATGTGGCCCTGGTGCTTTCCGGGAACAGTCACAATTACGAACGGACGTTTCCGATGCTCAATGGCGCACCGGTCAAATCGGGTGGGATCACCTACGTGGTGTCCGGCGCCGGCGGCAACACGCTGACGGCTTTCGCTGCGCCACAGCCGGCGTGGACGGCATTCCGGCAGGACAACCAGTTCGAGTTCGTCAAGGTCACCGTGTCCCCCGACACGATCACCGTAGATAGCATCGGGGCGGATACCGGAGCGGTGCTGGACTCGGCGAAGATCGCGCATGCGGCACCGGATCGCATCCCCCCGGATACACCGGCGAACCCTCAGCAGACCGGGACAACGGCGACCACGACGACGCTCTCGTGGGGTCCCAGTACCGACAACGTCGCGGTCGCCGGATACCAGATCTTCCGTGACGCGAGCAGCACGCCGATTGCAACCACCTCCTCCGCAACCTTCACCGACATCGATCTCAGCCCGGGCAGGACCTACGCCTATGTCGTCCAGGCGCTCGACCTGGCGGGGAACAAGTCGCCGCTGAGCGCCACCATCACGGTGACCACCGCGGGCACCGGTGCGGGCAGCTCAGCGACCCCGACGAATCAGCAGGTCGTGACGACCGCGACCACGGGCGACTGCGCCCGCAACGGCGCGACTGCGCAGGGACCGTCTGCCGGTGCCGTCGCCACCTCCGCCGGACGCAGGCGGCGCGATGCCGGCAGGCGGCGTCCGGACCTTCGCGGAGCGGGGGCCGGGTAGGGGACTCGTCGGCCGAACACGTCGCGCGGCGCCGGTCTGTTCACCGGCTTCACAACTGCTGTCCATCTTCACTGCCTATCCTCGAGTCGTGGCACCCAACCGTCGTAGCGACCGAGACGACTCCGGTCAGCCGCACGACCGCGTCCAGGTGTACGCCCTGCGTGAGCGTGCGACCGGGGCGATCGTCCTGGTCGGCCGCCGAGTCGAGTCAATCAGCAGCGACCTGGTGGGCAGCACCTTCGACGGCACCGATGCCGACTGGCTGGCAGCCATGGAATCCTCCCTGCAGCCTGCGGGCGACCTGGAACTGATCGTGCTGGCCGAGCACATCGTCGACCCGGCGGAGGCGCTGCGCATCGAGAACGCCGTGATGTCGGCGTACCTGGCCGCCCGGGTGATCCCGGAACGCTCCGCTCCCGCGGAAGCGGTGCGCTTCGAGACGCTCCAGTCAGCCGGCCGCAGGTACGGAGCCGATGACGTCTCCGATGGTGGAGGCACTGGGCCGGTGCCCGGCTTTCTCGACGCCGGACACCGGCAACGTCTCGAGGACCTGATACTTCGCCAGCAGCAGGAGATCGCCGAGCTCAACGATGCACTCGACAGGGTCCGCGCCCTGCGGGATCTGCAGCAGTGGGCCGGCGGTCCCGGCCAGGTGCGCATCAGCGACCTGGACCGGGCCCTCGGGACGAGCAGCTGATCTCACCGATGATCGGTCAGCGGCTCGGCGGCGCTCAGTGGCATGTGCCAGAACCGGAGTCGCTGAACGGTGTTGTCGGATCCGGAACGAAGCTGTAGCGGTAACCGCCTGCAGTCAGCGCCAGGTTCATCACGCCGAAGATCTTGTTCTTGCGTACCAGGCTGTTCGGTACCACGGTGCCGAAACCTTGGGAATCCCGACCGCCGGTCCCGACGATGATCTCGGTGATGCCCGTGCTGTCGGGCTGGGCCGACGCATCCTGCGGAGCGAATCTCTCATAGCTGTGCGCGTGCCCGGTGAGCAGCAGATCCACCTTCTTCGCACTCATCAGGTCCACCAGCGGTTGGATATCCGGGCTGGCAAAACTGTTCGACGACCATCTCGGCCGGTGACTCAGCACCGCGGTGCACAGGGTCGCGTGCGTCGCGAGATCATTGGCGAGCCAGTTGTACTGGGGCGATCCCACCGCGCACCCGACCCCGCCATCGATCCGTGTGCACTCGGAGTTGATCACCACCACGTGCCAGTGCGTCGTGTCGACCGGGACGTCGAAGCTGTAGTAACCCTGACAGCTCTTGACGCATCCCGGCTGCAACGGGGTGGCGGCGTTGCCGAAGTACCCGAAATACCCTGCGGCGCCGCTGGTACCGTACTCGTGGTTGCCGACCACGGGCTGCGTGATGTTCTTGAACCGCCCCCAACTGTTGGCGTAACTGATGTTGAAGTCGGTCGGGCTGCCCGAGTTGTACTGGAGGTCACCCAGCGCGAAGGCACGCTGCGCGTTCATCCCCAGCACCAGGTCCGAGGTCGCCTTCATCCGGCAGGCCGTCGCCGTTCCATCCCCACCGTTGTAATAGGTCTCCGTTGTCCCACAGGCAACGTCGCCGCCGACAGCGACCGTGACGGACGCGGGTCCCGACGCCGACGCCGGTTCGATCACGAGTTCCGGTTTGTTCGTCGCCGCCTCGCGGCTCGGCAGGCTCTTGGAGGTGCTGCTGGTGGTGTCCAACGCGAAGGACACGAGCCCATTCCCGGTGACCAGCGGGGTGACGTCATAGGACAGCCATACGTTGGTGCCCCACGGCGTCGGTGGGATGATCGCCGTGCCCCCGGGTGCAGGTCGATGGTTGTAGGTGAGAGTTGTTTCGCCCCAGGTAGTGTCGGTGACCCGCCGGAGGGTGATCGCGGTCGTGGTGGACAGGGATTTGTACACCCGCAGCGTCGCCTTCGCCGGCGCCCCCGACAGGCCCTGGACGTTGAACTTGAGATAGGACGTGGTCGCCGGCGAGCCGTCCACCTTCAGTGAGGTGGCGGTGCCGAACTTCGCGTCGGGTTGATCGGATTGGACGTAACCGTCCGCGACCGGATTCAGCGTGATCGTGGCGGCCGCGGCCGGCGCGGCACCGACGATCAGAACGCCGGTGCCGATCAACGCCGCGGCCAACGCAAGAACGAAACGGTGGCGCACCGGATACCCCATCGGTCACTCCCCCTCGAGCGTGTCGTCGAACGGCTCGGTCGCCGCGGTGCGCTCGGCCAGGCCCTGGGTGATCAGCTGCTTCCCTCCGACGGCGTCGCCGGCCACACAGGCGGCGGCGCCCTGTTCGATCTTGGCCAATCCTGCGCGGGCCAACGTGTCAACTCGGGCATCCGGCGCCTTGGCCCGCCCGGACATGGCCCTGGCCGCCGCCAGGACGCGTGCGCAGGCCGCCTTACCGGCCGCACCCGACGGGTGATCGACCTGCACGATGGGAACCAGCGCATTGTTGAGCTCGATCAACCCCTTCTCCCGGGCCTTCAACCAGGCCTGCACGGACGGCTGCAGACCGGGTGGTGTCGCTGCGGCAGCGGCCGGGCTGATGCCGGCCGGCGCTGCCGATCCCGGCGCGTTGTCGCTCGCCACCCCGATCGAAATCGCCGCAATCGTCAGGACTGCACCGGTTATCAACGCGACGCGCATACGGCGGCGCGACCGGTGCCGCGAAGGCACTTGACCCACCATTTCCCCTCCATGTCATTTTCGCCCGGCCCTCATTGGCCGATCCGCCGGCCGCCCGCCGGCTTCGTTCATTCAACGAGCAATTGGACTGCCTGCGCACGCACGGTTCCACGCACGGTTCTTTGACCCGGAACCATTCCCGTGGCGTGCGGCGAATCGGATCGACATCTCCGCTGCGGGAGCGCATCCCGCCCTCCGGTGCCGACGCCGCTCGGCAGTCCGGCGGGTGCCCGCGCAGCCCATACCGACTGCGCATTTGTTCGACAGCAATGGATTTCGTCCTTCACCCCCGAAGCACCTGGCGGCCGGCCGGTCCCGTCACGGCGTACCGGTCGGCGACCCTGCGGTGCGCGCAACAATGGCCCAATCGCGAGCAAGAATCCACACCGGAAGATCATTTCTCGGTATGCTCCATGACACACGAATGTCGCAATGACATGTTCTTCGACAAGCCGGCAGAACGATGTGGCTCGTCCGTGGAGCCGTCTCGTGCGTATGGCCAAAAGCCGATTCGGTAATTCGTCGCTTGCCTTCCTCCTTTGGAGCGGTTCTTGTGGCAAATGGGTGGTGGCTGATGGCGGGATCTTGCGGAGGGTGGTCGAATCCCGATTAGCTTTGCCCCGAACGCCGACGTCCAAGGGCTCAACTCGAGCCGGAGTCGGTGCAGCCCATTTCGGGGAGTGGGCGCGATGCCGAGGGGAATCAACATGACGAAGAGCATCGATGACGCGCGCGCCCTGGGCGTGAGCATCCCACCCGAACCTGCCAGGTCCACCACCCCGGAGGGACCGCCACAGCCGAGCAACGCCGCGGTCGAACCGGAAGAGATCACCTCGCTGCCGCCCGGGTCCGCGCCGTGGTTCACGGTGATCGTTCCCACCCGCAACGAAGCGGGCAACATCGAACAGCTGCTCGGCCGACTGGGCGACGGCGCCCATGGTGCGGCCTTCGAGGTGCTCTTCGTCGACGACAGCTCCGACGGCACCGACGATGTCATCAGGACAGCGGGGCGGATGTCGGGCCTGGCCGTTCGGCTGCTTCATCGGCCACCCGAGCAACGATCTGGCGGGCTGTCGTCCGCAGTCGTGGGTGGCTTGCGCAACGCCAGGGGATCCTGGGCCGTCGTGATGGACGGTGACCTTCAGCATCCACCGGAACTGGCCGCCCGGTTGGTGCAGGTCGGTCAGGCGCGTGACCTGGACCTGGTGGTCGGCAGCCGGAAGGTCGGTGAGGGGCAGAACCGGGGACTGTCCGGGGCGTACCGCAAGGCAGTGTCCGGCTCGTCGGCATTCCTTGCAAAGTTCCTGTTCCCCAGAAGATTGGCGCGCTTCTCGGACCCCATGTCCGGGTTCTTCGCGGTGCGACTGTCGTCGCTCGACGTGACGACACTCCGACCCACCGGATTCAAGATTCTTCTGGAAATTGCTGTCCGGCAACCGCATCTGCTGGTCGCAGAGGTTCCGTTCGTCTTCGAACAGCGCAACGACGGTGACAGCAAGGCGACTCTGCACGAGGGGTTGCGGTACCTGCGTCACCTGGCACGCCTGCGCAGCGACGTGCTGCGCTCTCAGATCAAGCGGTCCTCCGCACAGAGCACAGCCGCCCGGATGCGGCGCCTGCTGGCATTCGGTCTGGTTGGGCTCACCGGCATCTTCGTCAACACTTTCGCGCTGTGGTTGCTGGCCGACCGGGTGTGGGATCACCACTACCTGTTCGCCGCGGTGCTGGCCACCGAGATCTCGACCGCTTGGAACCTGCTGTGGACCGAGCTGCTCGTGTTCACCGGCCCCAAGCCCGGGTCACCGGCCAGCAGGGCGGTCAAGTTCTTCCTCCTCAACAATATTGCTCTCCTGCTCCGGATACCGCTGCTCGCGTTGCTGGTCGACGGATTGGGCATCAACCTGCTGTTGGCCAACGTCATGACGCTGGTCATCCTCTTCCTGGTTCGATTCGTCATCGCCGATGCCGCGATCTATGCGCGACCGGGCGGCACCCCGGTGCAGAAGCGGCCGATGCGGGTCGTCGTCACGCCGGCGGAACTGACGCCGGCGCGCAAGCATCGGCCGCATCCACCGGGCCACCGTCACCTTCCCTACCGGTACTCGATCCACGGCCTGCTGACGATCGGATCCCATGTCCGGCTGCCAGAACTCGAGTACTTCCGGGCGCAATGGGTGGGCAACAATGTGGATCTGTCCATCCGGATCGGCCAGGTCGGGCGGAACGCGCCGCGAGCGCGCGCGCAAATGACCCAGTACGTATCACCGTCCGCACTGAGTTACGAGGAACATTTTGGTCGACTGGGCGCGAATTTCCGCGTCGACATCGGCCACCCGGTGGATGTGACGGTCTCCCCGGCACTGGCCCGATCGCCACATGTGCTGTACACGAACGTGATCGAGGCCCTCCTGCGATTCATCCTGGTGTCGAAACGCTGCATCCTTCTGCACTCGGCGTGCATGGAGCTCAACGGTCACGGGTTTCTCCTGTCGGCACGAACCGACACCGGGAAGACGGGGACGGTGCTGCGGATGCTGCGTGAGCAGAATGCACTGTTCCTCTCCGACGACATGACGGTGCTCGATTCCAACGGCACGGCCTACTGCTTCCCGAAGCCCCTGACGATCAGCCATCACACGCTGCGTGCCGTACAAGCGGGCGACCTGACGCGCGCGGAATGGCGCAGGCTCCGCATCCAGAGCCGGTTGCACTCCAAGGAGGGACGCGACATCGGGATGTTGCTGGCGCGGTTGAACATCCCCATCATGGGGTTCAACTCGATGACTCAGCGGATCATCCCTCCGCCGAAGTACACGGTCGACAGGTTGGTCGACTGCACCATCGCCACATCCACCACGATCGAGAACCTCTTCGTCATCGAACGCGGCGAGCAGTCGCTGCGTGAGATCGACCCGAAGACCGCGCTGGAAACGCTGATCGTCAACACCGACGACGCGTACGGCTTCCCGCCGTTCCGGGAGATGGCGCCATCCATCGTCATCGGAACGGACGACTACCAGTGCCTGCGGGTCAAGGAGGAAGCGATTCTCGCCGCTGCGATGCGTAGCGTTCGGGTGCGGGGCATCGCGACCGATGACTTCTCGTGGGCCGACAAGATCGCGACACTGCTCGGAGTCACTGCCGAGCCGACCGGAAGTGCCGAGTTCGTCACCGGATTGGTGCCGAGCGCCGACGCGGCTCTGGCATGACGTCCACCGCGCGCCCGAGAGATGATCCGGACGAGCGGCAGCAGACCCAGCAGGCAGAGCAGCGGACCACTTCCGTCGGGCGCCACCACAGCCCGTACGCGCGCAGGCGCCCAACGGCTCTCATGCTGTCGCAGTGGCTCCGCTCGGCGCTGCCCTTGGTCGCCGTCCTCGTCGTCGCCTGCGGCTTACGGTTCTGGGACCTGAGCGGAGTCGGCTTCAACAGCGACGAAGCCGTCTACACCGGAACGGCCGCTTCGATCAGCGGCAATCCCGCTTTCACCGGGCTGTTCCCCATCTTCCGCGCGCATCCGGTGTTGTTCCAGATGCTGTTGTCGTTGTTCGTGGGGGGCAACGTCGACGACTGGACGGCGCGGGCCGTGCCGGCGGTCATCGGGGTCCTCACGGTCGTTGTGACCTACTTGCTTGGCCGCCGGATGTACGGGCACCGGACCGGATTGATCGGCGCGCTACTGCTGGCCGTGATGGCGTACCACGTCGTCGTCACCCGGCAGGTGCTGCTCGACGGGATGATGACGCTGTTCGCCACCGGTGTGCTGTATTGCGTCGTACGGTACTGCGAGAGCGCGGCGCTGCGGTGGCTCGTGGCCACCGGCGCCCTGCTGGGCGCGACCATCCTGGCGAAGGAGAACAGCGTCGTCCTGGTCGGTGGGCTGTACGCATTCTTCGCGTTGACGCCCGCGGTACGGCTGCAGTTGAGCCACCTGCTGATCGCCGGCGCGACGACGGTCTGCGTCGTGCTCGCCTTCCCGCTCGCCCTGACGGTGTCCGGGACGGCGAGCACGGGCCAGAACTACCTGCTCTGGCAGCTGTTCCGGCCGCCGAATCATCCGTTCGGCTTCTATTTCTCCGTGTTGCCGACGGCGCTGGGTCTTGCGGTGGTGGTGGCGGCTCTGGCCGGTCTGATCTGGTTGCGACACGAGAACACCTGGCGGGAGCGTCTTCTGCTCTGCTGGCTGGTGGTTCCCGTCGCCTTCTTCACGGTGTGGCCGGTCAAGGGATACCAGTACCTGCTGCCGATCGCACCGGTCGTGGCACTGCTGGCCGGCCGGACGCTCGCCCGACTCGGGACCGCGGGGTACCTGAGCATCCGGCCGAAGGTGGGCCTCGGCGTGACCGTCGCCGCGACCGCAATCGTGGTGATCATCTCCGTCATACCGACGTGGAATCAGATCACCTCTCCACCACGGGGCAGCTTCCTCGCGGGCACCGGAGGTGTACCGGGCGGGCGGGAAGCCGGAATCTGGTTGCGGGACAACGTGCCCGACGGCGCCCAGCTGATGACCATCGGCCCGTCGATGGCCAACATCCTGCAGTTCTACGGCCACCACGGCAGCGTCGCGCTGTCGGTCAGTCCGAACCCACAGAGCCGCAACCCTTCGTACACGCCGGTCGTGAACCCCGACCTGGCGCTGCGCAACGGCACCATTCAGTACCTCGTGTGGGATGCCTACACCGCCGCCCGCACACCGTTCTTCGCTGCGAAGCTGCAGACACTCGTGAACCGCTTCAAGGGAACGCCTGTGTTCACCGCGTCGAGCGACGGCGACACCGGTGGGGGCGGGGAGCCGCTGGTGGTCGTGTACCAGGTGACTGCGCCATGACCAGAAGGCTGGTGGCGTTGGCCTGCACTGTTGCGATGCTGGCCTTCAGCGGCCCGCTTCCCTCAGCGGCCTCGGGACCGGCCGCGCCGACAACGCCGATCGGTCACTTCGTATTTCTGATGCAGGGCGACCGTAGCTTCGACAACTACTTCGGGACGTTCGCCGGTGCCGACGGTATTCCGGCGGACGCGTGTCAAGAACTGGTGATCGGCGATCCCGAATCCGGTTGCGTCAAGCCCTTCGTGCTCGAAATCAATGAGCCCGCATCGCTCAGCGCCGGCCCGAACCTGATCAACCGCCAATGGAACAACGGCGCCATGGACCGCTTCGTCGCTGCATTCAGGACACAGGGGCGGGACGGGACGAAGGCCATGGGGCACTACGATGCCGCCGCCCTGCCGTTCTACTGGGGGGTGGCGGAGAACTACGTGCTGTTCGACAAGTTCTTCGCGTCGTCCCGGCTCGGCGAGGCCCCGAACCGGAACTACTGGGTGAGCGGCGCCCCGCCGCTGAGCGGCGCCAACGACGCCACCGGTGGAGCACGGGGGCGCAACGACCAACCGACGGTCTTCGACCGGTTGCAGGATGCCGGCGTCAGCTGGAAGTTCTACGTCGAGGACTATCGCCCGGACGAGACCTACCGCACCGCAACCGTCACCGACCCCACCACCCAACCGACGCGGGTCCCGCTGCTGAACCAGGACCGCTTCCTGGACAATCCAGCGCTGCGGTCGCGGATCGTGGACCTGAGCGAGTACTACCGCGACCTGACGGCAGGAACGCTTCCAGCGGTGGCGTACATCGCGACGCACTCATCCAGCGAACGCTCGGGGCGATCTCTCCAGGCAGGTCAGCGTGCAGCGAAGAACATGGTCACCGCGTTGATGCTGAGCAGTGCCTGGCAGGATGCCGCCTTCCTGATCTCCTACGACGGGCCGGGCGGCTGGTACGACCACGTCGCACCGCCGCAAGTGGACGAGAATGGCTACGGGCTACGGGTTCCCGCACTGTTGGTCAGTCCTTACGCGCGGCAGGGATTTGTGGACCACACCGTCGGTGACGCCACCAGCGCCCTGCGCTTCATTCTCGACAACTGGAAACTGCCGTCGTTGTCGGACCGAGACGCCGCTGCGACGAGTATCGCGGACGCATTCGACTTCACCGCTCCACCGCGCCCCGCCCGTTTGCTGCCCATCCGTCCGGCCCCCACCGTCGTGACGCCGGGGTCCAGCAGCGCCGTCTATTGGACCTACGGGGCGGCGGCCGCAGTGATCGCGGTACTGCTGATCGGAGCCGCTGCCCTGCCGATGGGCCGTCGAGTCATCTCGTTGCGGAGGGGAAGACACCGTGGGCCGGCCATTCCGGAGCCGTCGAGATGATCCGCCGGGGAGCGGCTCTGGCTGCGACGGCGTTGCTGCTGTCCATCGTTGCCTGTCTGGCTCCGGCGGACGCCGTGGCCGATACCAGCACGGCACGCAGTGCCCAACCATCGCGATGGACACCGAACGCTGTCGAACTGCAGCCGACTCCGAGCCGGTCGCTGTCCCCGACTCGGGGACAGCCCGATCAGACAGTCCGCACGGCGGCGCCCGCCCGCGCGATGGCTCCAGCGGCCAGCACCGCGCCGGCGCCGCCCACGGCAACGCTCACGGTCACCACGGTTCCGGCGATCGCCGGGGTCCGACTGCGTTTCGACGACCGGACAGCCACGACCAGCGCGACGGGAACAGCGACTTTCACCGCGCGGCGTAATCAGGACGTGCACACCCTTGCCGTGCTGGACACCCAACGAATCACTGGCGACACCCGCTACATCTTCTCCCGGTGGGCCGGTCAGCGGGATTTCACTCAGGCTTTCACGCCCGCCCTGAACAGCGTCACGACTCGCACGAGCAACACCGTCACCGCCGTCTTCACGGTGCAGCGCGCGATCAACCCGTCCTTCGTCGACCAACAGGGGCGACAGGTCGACTCGACACGGATCTCGGCAGTGACTGCGCGCAGCAGCACCGGCGCCACGGTCAGCCTCACCCCGACGGCAACGACCTGGCTTGACACCAGCCAGGTGATCTACCGGTCCAGCGTCGACCTGGAGGTCGAGAACATCTCCTATGCATGGCAATCGGTCGTCGTCGACGGATCGAACATCATCGACGCGGGGCGGCAGTCGTTCACCCCGGCGCGTACCGCGACCCCGACGGTGCAAGGGAAGTTCCACGATCTCACCGTCACCGCGCACGATGCGCTGTTCGGCTTTCCGGCGGGAACCGAGGTCGTCCTGACGTCCCCGGACGGATCGGTGCGTTCAGCCCCGATGAACGAGAGCAGGACAGCTGTGTTCGAGCATCTCCCCCGCGGGACGTACCAGGCGGTCGTCCGCGCCGGACCTGCCGTCGTCAACACGCAGCACCTGCGTCTGTCGCGCGACGTCACCCTCGAGGTGCCGGTCATCAGCATCCTGGACATGGCTGTGCTCGTCCTGGCCGTCGTCGCCGTCAGCGTGGGTCTGCTGCTGATCGGCCGGCGCAGCCTCCGGCGCACGATCTCAGTGCCGCGGCCCGCACTGCAGGAGGCCAGGGCGGAATCGACGTGAGCATCCGCACGGCTGTCGTCGCCGTCGCCATGGCCGTCATGGCCGCCGGTCCCTGGTCCGTGGCGGCACCGGGATCCCCACCTCCGGCGGACACGGGCGCACCGACCTCCGACGCGACCACCGGCGACCCGCCGACGGCCGCGCGCGAAGTCCCGGTCTTCGCCTACTTCTACCAGTGGTTCGACGCCGGCTCCTGGGACCGTGCGAAGATCGATCTGCCCGCGGTCGGACGTTATTCCAGCGACGACCCCGACGTGCTCCGCGGGCAGGTCCGGTCCGCACAGGGCGCCGGAATCGACGGCTTCATCGTCAGCTGGAAGAGCACCGCGACCAACAACCGGCGTTTGCGCCTGTTGATGACCATCGCGGCGGAGGAACACTTCAAGCTTGCGATGATCTACCAGGGCCTGGACTTCGAACGTCAACCACAGCCCGTGCAACGGGTCGCCGCCGACTTCGTCCTGTTCCGCGACACCTATGCCCCGGACCCGGTTTTCTACCGTGTCGACGGCAAACCGCTGACCATTCTCAGTGGGTCATGGATGTTCGACCATGCAGCGGTCGAGTCGATCACCGACCCGGTTCGTGACGCCCTGCTGGTGCTGTCGACCGAGAAGAACCTGAACGGTTACCGCCGGCTGGCCGACGTCACCGACGGTGACGCCTACTACTGGTCGTCGGTCAACCCGGAGACCAATTCCAGCTACGCCGACAAACTGACCGCAATGGGTTCGGCCGTGCGTGCCGACGGAAAGCTCTGGATAGCCCCGTTCTCTCCCGGTTTCGACGCCCGACTGGTCGGTGGTACGGGCGTCGTCGACCGCAAGGACGGCGAAACGCTGACCACCCAGTACAAGACCGCGCTCAGTTCCTTCCCGGACATCCTCGGACTGATCAGCTGGAACGAGTTCAGTGAGAACACCTACGTCGAACCGTCGGAGAATTTCGGAGATCGATACCTGACGGCGCTACGCCAGTTGATCGCAACAGAATCACCGACTGCGCCACCACCCGGCGAGACCGACTTGGGTGACAGCAGCTCGTCGGCCGGCACCGACGGGGACCTTGCCACCAACATCGGCCTGCTCGGCCTGTTCGCTGTGGGCTTCGTGACCGTGGTTGCCCTGCTGACCCGGCGAGCCCGACGGCTGGACCGAGCCGGCCGTGCGGATGTCTCCGACCTCGACGGATCGCCGACAGCCACGCCACTGCATGATCTTTCGCCGGGCGAGCGTCGATCGTGACCTCGACGTCACCGTAGACTCTTCGGCACCTTCCGGACCATCAGCGCGTCTGCGCCTTCGACGGCAGGCACGTGAGGGTTGCCGCCTGACTCTGGTCACCTGCGGACCGTCACCGGACCACGGCGCTCAGAGCGGCCAGTGATTCCCGCCCGTACCGCGTCATCGGGTCCAGGTAGGTCCCTTCGGCGATCTCGTTCCAGCTGATGAATCCCCAGGCATCGGGAGAGGTCGCGCCGTTGCCCGCCATCAGCTTCCGCAGCGTCTCACCGGAGCGTCGGGGAACGCAGCTGGTGCCGCCGATCAGCTGCGAGTTGTATCCGGGGGCCGCCGGGGCTACCCACACCTTTGCCGTACCGTCCGCATTCCGGCCGCTCCCTCTCACGCTCGCCGCCAACGTGGCCAGCTGCTGGAACGAGGCAGGGTTCGACCAGGGATTCTGGGACGACCAGTAGTAGGCGTCGCCGTCGAGGTACGGCGCGCGGGTGGACGACCAGACCTTTTCGTCACCGATGATCCGCATCGAGGATCGGAACTTCGAATTGACCGTCTGCAGGACCGCGACGGAATACTTGCGACTTCCCTGCCAGATCACGGTCGGCTTCGCCGACCGGGAACGGTCGAAGGCGGGATCCCGGCCATAGGTCCGGACGAAGTAGCTGAGGTCCCCGATGATGGCTGATGTCGGAAGGATCTTGGCCGACGCCTTGTAGCTCAACCACAATTTGAACGGGATGCCTTCGGCGTTGACCTTGTGCACCGCGGCGACCATCGACGCCAGGCGACGGCTGTACACGCTGTCGCCCGGCAGCTGTGCGGCATAACCCGTGCCGGCCCAGTTGACCGCGAACCCGTCGAGCCCGGCGGCGGCCGCTTCACGGACATCGTTCTCGATGAAGCCGGGATCATCCTGGCTGTACAACCTCGCGGGAACGTCAGTCAGCCGGTTACCGGCATATCGGCTGACCGGATGACAACCGGAGGAATCCAGCGTCGCGGGCAATGGTAGCGGCGTCGCCGTGGTCGGGTAGTTCGGTCCCAACATGTCCACCCAGTGTTGACGGCTCCACCACAGGTAGTAGTACGCGTAGACCGGCGCCTTGCTGGTATACGCGACCGCCGCTGCCTGTCGAGTTGCCGGAACGCCCGCAGCGGCAACGGATGTCATCGGCGTTGCTCCGAACAGCACCGCAGTCGCCGTGACCGTGGCAACGACCGCGGAGTAGAGACGCTGCCGGTGAACAATCCGATTTCTCATGGCCGATCCCGTCGAGGTGAGGAGGTACTTGCTCTGTCCGAGGTGTGAAGATGGCGCAAGGGCACCGCCGTCTCAGTGATCACAGGCCGAAGGCCGTGCCGAAGTCGACAGCGGTGGCTGCATCCCGCAGTGGCGTCGAACCGCTGACCCGATACAGCCAGCGGCTCAGAGCGGCATGGGTGAGCGGTGTCGTGACAACGACGCCGTGGAGGGCCGGATTGACGACCACCGTCTCGATGGTCTGCGCCGTTCCCACTCCCTCGTCGAAGGTGATGACGACGGTCAGTGCGCCGGACCGATAATCAGGACCGGTCATGATGCGCGGCACCCACTCCTTGAGGAACGCGTCCGCGGTTGCCAACGGGCAGTCATGCCCGTCGTTACACATGTCCGGCGTGATCATGCCCACCGTCGGCAGGCCACCTGCCGCGATGTCCTGCGCCAATCGCCCGAGCGGCACATCACCCTGCTGGCATTGCGTGCGCTCGTCGACGAAGTACGCCCAGGGATTGTGTTTCACGGCATACCGGCCGCTGGAGGACAGCTGGCAATTCGTCGTCATGCCGTCGTTGTAGGTCCGCGCCGTTCTGCCCTTGGCCAGGGCAGCACCGAAGACGGATTGTCCGTGCACGAGATGTGAGGCGGGCGAGGCATCGTCGGTCACGCCGAAGGTGCTCCCGCCGGCCATCACCAGATAGTTGGGGAGCGAAGGATGCGTCGGCGCGGTGTGCCTGGTCGTGACCCCGAATTGATTCTGCAGGCTCACCAGGTACGGCATTGCAGCCTGCGCCTGAGCCTGCGTGTGGTTCTCATCGACGATCACCAGAACCTTCCGTCCGGTGGTCGGGGGGAACGGAAATGTGGAACTGGTGGCCGGTGGCGTTGACAGGGTTGCCGTGGGACCGGTGTTGGTCGTCCGCACCGTCGTGGTCGGCACCGTCGTCGTCGACACCGTCGTCGTCGGCGCAGTTGTCGTCGGTGCTGTCGTCCCGATCCCGTTCGGCGGCGAGGAAGGCGCAGCGCCCGCCGGCAGGATCGAGTGCATCAGGTCCACGTAGGTGCCGCGGCCGCTCGGCGAGGTCCACCCGCCCGGAGCCCCACCGGCCATGCTGTCGGCCCATTCCACCGCTGAGCCCTCGCCCCACTCGTTGAACGTTGTGATCAGCTGGAAAGGCGCCTGGGACGCGACCATCGCCCGCAGATTGGTGGCGAAACGGGTGGGATCGCGGACCAACCTGGGAGATTGCTCGCCCCTGAGCCAGAATCCCGGCGACACCGAATAGGACAGTCCGCTCTGCGAATCCGCCGCGACCGCGGGTGCGTACTGATGCCACCCGTCCGGTTGATCAGCGCAGGTCCGGTATCCGCCGAAGACCTTGAGCACCAGGAAGAAACGCCCAGCGTTGGCCTGCTTCCAGCGGCTGACCATGGAGCAACCGTCGGCAGCATCACCGAACGCCATCAAGACCGGGCGGCCACCGCGGGTCAGGTACTGGGGGTGCGAGGCGTAACGGGTCCGGATGTAATCAAGGTCGGCGGACAATTCCGCAACGCCCGGATTGCCGAATCCCTCCTTTTCGTAGTACAGCGCCTCGGTGAACTGCGTGCCGGACGCCGCACTGAGCAGGGCCGGGATGCGGGTCGACTCGTTGTGTTGACCGACACCCCACCACGACACGAAGGCGGCGTTGAGATTCGCGTACTGCATCGTCGCGAGATGGCGGCCCAACACCGCGGTGTCATCGGAGCTGTAGTAGCCCAGGCCCGGGTGGTAGACGCTGAACGGATCGTTTGCGCGTCCCCAAGTCTCGGTGAACCACGGGTAGTAGAACGCAGCTCGGACCACGGTCGGCTCGGCCGGGCGGGCCGGCCCCGTGGACGGTACTGGTGAACCAGGGGTGCCTGCCTGCGTCGTGGTGCTCGACGACGACGGGGTCGGCGTCCCTGCCGCCTCGAGAACGAGCGCGGGCACGTCCACACCGAACTCACGCGACCGATAGCTCACATGGTGCGAATTCTTCGCCCGCAGGGCGAAGCTGTACCGGCCCGTTGAGGTGACCGCTGCGGAGACATCGATATCGATCCAGGTATTTGCCGCAATTGCCCCCCAGCCGCCCAGACGAGCGCCGAGCGCGGGTTTGTTGTGGTAAGTCAGAGTGACCTCGGACCAGGAGGACGCAGGAACCGAGAACACGTCGACGCCCGCCGTGTTCGCGGTCGTGGCGAAGACCCGCAGCCGCGCTTTCTTGACCGGTTCGGTGACGGCGAACGTCAGAAAGGTGATTTGTTGCGGTGTTCCGTCCGTACGGACAGTCGTCGCGGAGCCGAAGTTCTGATCGGGGTGGCCGGAATCGGTGTAACTGTCGGCCACCGCAGCCACGGTTCCCATGGTCGAGGCCGACTCTGCCTGCGAAGGGCGCGCCACGAAGACGCCGGCGACGACCAGCGAAGCCACAACAGCAGCCGCGGTCAGCCGGGCGGTCGGGGGTCGGTTACCTGTTACACCGCTCACCGTCAGTCCTCCTCACTGAGTACCTGGTGCCGGCGAACGGCCCGAGCGCAGGAACCACCTCGGTGCAACCGACAGAGTCCGAGCGAGCCGCAGCTCGATCGACGCCTGATCAGCACGCGGATCGACGTTCCCGAGCGGCTGCCGCCGCTTCACGCGTTGCCCCGGCCTCGGTTGTCGTTCGCCACAGGAAGGCTGTCGTCTCGGCCTCCGTGCACCGTCCCCGCGCGGTAGCCGGGATCCTATCACGCTACGTAGTGCCATCGCTACTCTTGGTCATCACCCTCGGCTCACACGGTTCGGCCTTTGGTTCTGTCGTCGGCGGAGTGCCGCCGACATGCCGGTCGGCTCTGCCACTGGAACACTCCTGGACGCGCCGTTGACCGGCCGGATCGAGATGAGGACGTGAGCGTGTGAACGATGTCGAGCTGTCACCGAACGCCGCCTGGCTCGACGCGGAATGCCGGCGCCTGCTCGAGTTCGGCCGCGCACTCCCCCACCCGGACGGCGGCGCGGCATGGTTGGACGACCGCGGTCGCCCGGATCTGATGCAGGGCGTGCACACCTGGATCACAGCCCGAACCGTGCACGTGTACGCAGCCGGTCACCTGCTCGGATTCACCGGCGCCGATGCGGTGGCCGACGCGGCGCTCGCCGGACTGACCGGCGTGCTGCACGACGACGAGAACGGCGGCTGGTTCACCCACGTCATGGACGGCCGGCCGACGGAGGACAAGAAGAGTTGCTACGACCACGTCTTCGTCGTGCTGGCCGGATCGTCGGCGAGCATCGCGGGACGACCCGGTGCGGCGGGTGTGCTGAGCGACGCGTTGGAGACGGTCGACGCCCGATTCTGGGACGAGTCGGAAGGCCTGTTCGTCGACCACTGGAACAACGACTGGTCGGTGCTTGACCCGTACCGCGGCGTCAACGCCAACATGCACGGCGTGGAGGCCATGCTCGCCGCCACCGACGCCACCGGTGATGCGTTGTGGCGCGATCGGGCGCTGCGGATCGCCGACCGGTTGATCAACGGCTTCGCCCGGCGAAACGCCTGGCGCATCCCCGAGCACTTCGACGAGCAGTGGCGACCGCAGTTGGACCACAACCGCGACCGCCCCGACGACCGCTTCGAGCCGTTCGGCGCGACGGTGGGGCACGGCCTGGAGTGGTCGAGACTGCTGTTGCACCTGAAGGCGTCGCTCGGTGCGGCCGCGCCGTCATGGTTGACCGAGGCGTCGACCGAACTGTTCGCGCGGGCCTCCGCCGACGGTTGGGCACCCGACGGAGCGCCCGGTTTCGTGTACACCACTGATTGGGACGGGGTGCCTGTCGTGCGGGACAGGCTGCACTGGGTGCTGGCCGAGGGCGTGGCCGCCGCTGCCGCCCTGTACCGGGAAACCGGCGAGCCCCGGTACGCGGAGCTGTACCGACAGTGGTGGCATTTCGCCCAGGAATTCCTGCTGGACAACGAGTTCGGCTCCTGGCACCACCAGCTCGACCCGCAGAACCGTCCGACAAACACGGTGTGGCACGGCAAGCCGGACCTGTACCACGCGGTGCAGGCCACCGTCATTCCTCGGCTGCCGTTGGCTCCCGGAATGGTGGCTGCGCTCGCCGCGGGCGGGGAGGTCCACCGTTGACTGCGCAGCTCGGCGGAAAATCGGGGCCCTGCGGCGCAAACCGAGCTCGGCGGACAATCGGGTGCCCTGCGGCGCAAACCGACGGGATTCAGCCGATCACTCCGGCCAGCGCGCGTCGTGAGGTGATCTGCAGTTTTTGATAGGCGTGCGCCAGATGGGTCTCGACGGTCTTCACGGTGACGAACAGATCCTGGGCGATCTCCTTGTTGCTCCGGCCGGCCGCTGCCAGGGTGACAACGCGTCGTTCGCCGGCGGTCAGCGCACCGAACCCGGTGACCGGGCGAACCTTCGGGCGCGCCCCGATCGATCTCAGCCGAACCCGGGCCAGCGCTGCCAGTCGCGTGGCTGCACACCGTTGCGCCAACCGCAGGCATTCCTCATAGGCCCGCCGCTGTTCGGGTGTCCCCGCGACGTCGGGCGATGTGCCGTAGGAGAGGTGGGTTCGGGCTTCTTCCAGCCGCGCGCCGAGCGCACGGTAGGCATCGACGGCGGCTCTGGCCGAGTCTGCGGTGCCGCGGTCGCCAGTCATGGCGCAGGCCCGTTGCGCCTCGGCGAGGTCGCGACGTCCGCCGAATTGTTGGGCTTCGCGCAGCGACTGTCTCGCAACGACAATGGCGTCCGGCCGGCCGGCCAGTCGCATCCCGAAGGCGATCTCCGCTGTCCAATTCATCGGGTTGGGTGACCGCCCGCCGCACTGCTCACTGAGCCGCCGGCCCAGTTCGAGGTCCGCGAGCGCCTGATCGAAGTTGCCTTCAGCACCACGTAATCGTCCTCGAGCCGCCAGGAGGAAAAGATCGAAGATCGATTCGCCGACCCCATGCTGTAGGGGGTGCGCTTCGAGCAGCGCCGCGGCCCCCGGGAGGTCTGCCTGCTCGCGCAAGACATCGACCAGTACGCCCAGCGGGCCCGGCAGCACGAACGACAGACCGTACTCGACGCAACCGTCCAGCGAAGCGCCGGCATCGGCGCTGGCATCGTTCAGATCGCCGGACCGGAAAGCGATCAGCGCTCGCAAGAAAAGGGCAACGGCGACCAGGACAGGGGCGCCGGATCGGCGAGCGGTCGTCAGGTGCTGCTCCAGCGCGGCAGCCGCCTCGCCGTCCAGGTCGAGCATCAGCAGGGCAGCGACCGGCAGGTTGAACCAGGCGGGCAACAAACGGTCGTGTGAATGCAGGGTCTCGAGCGCTCTGCGGGCGAACTCCACCACCCGCTCCGCCGGCTCGCGGGCGCTCGCGGCCACATACGCGCGGACACCGAGCACGCCGGCCGGAATGCCGTCAGCCGGGCTGGGCACCCGTAGGGCGAGGGTCGCCGCCCGGTCGGCCACCAGACCTGCTGCCGAGGGGCTGAAGGTACCCACGAACGCGAATGCAGCCAGCAGCTCCAAGTCCAGTTCTTCGGGCAACGTTCGCCCCAGAAGATCCAGCGAGGCAACGGCTTCCGCCGGCCGACCGGCCAGGCTGAGAGCGATCGCCCGGGTCGTTCCCACAGCCAGACGACGGTCGGCGTCAGGAAGAAGAGCAATTGCCTCGTCGAGATGGTCGATGGCATGCGGATCCATCACCACCGACTCCGCGGTGCCGAGGGCGAGCAGGATGTCCAACCGTTCATCGGCGGGGGGCGGCTCGGCGAGGGCACGGCGCAGCTGCGCGATCGCGATCTCCGTGGAGCCTTCGGCCAAGGCCGATCGGGCGGCCGACAGCAGGACGGCGGCGACATCCGGATCACCGGCCGGCTCGGTGAGAAGCAGGTGTCTTGCCCGTCGCTGGGCTGGTGCGCCTTCGCCGGCGAGAGCGGCAGCGGCTCGCCGGTGCAGGGCGGATCGGGAGCCCGCAGGCAGATCCTCGTAGACGGCCCAACCGACCAGCGGATGGACGAATCGGACCGGTCGCGCCGGATCGAGAATCTCTGCTCGGAAGAGCCAATCCGCTGTCCGTCCGGCCGTATCGACGTCCGTGCCGCACAGGGCGGCGATGTGGCGCAGGTGAGCGTCGGTTCCGAGAACCGCCACGGCTCGAGCGACTGCCAGGTCCTCCTCCGGCAGGGCACCGATCCGCTCCATGACCGCAGCGTTCGCCCTGACCCCGCTCAGACGCTGGGCGTTGGCGGCGGTCGGAGTGAGTCCGCAATCCCGGGCGACGCGGACGAGCTCGGCCACCAGGAAGGGGTTACCCCGGCTCGCCTCAGCTACGGCCGCGCAGAATTTCGGGGCCGGTGGATCGTCCATCCATCGCTCGACCAACTGCGCGACCGCACCATCGGACAGCGGTTCCGGTCTTGTCCGGTGCACGCCGGGTGTGGCCAGTAGTCGGCTCAGCAGTCCGGCCTCGCAGCCCCGGCCGGGCGGGCGGGCGGCCAACAGCACACCCACCGGCAGTTCGTCGATGCGACCCGCCAGATACGCCAGGAAGCGGAGTGACGGCCCGTCGAACCAGTGAGCGTCGTCGCAGATCAGCAGGAGTGGAGCGCCCCGGCGAGCCAGACCGACGGTCAGCCAGTAGAGGCCGTGCAGGACGGCTCCGGGCGCCTCCGCGGGGGCACCCGGCGCACCGCTCAACACCGTGCCGGCAGCCGACGCCGCACCCGTGAAGAGCCTGCCACCAGAGCCCGACTCCTCCGCCTCGGCCAACAGAGGCTCGAACAACTGGCGGACCACGCCGAAAGAGAACTCGGTTTCCAGGGCAGCACCGACCGCCCGGCCGATCCGGAATCCACGCGCCCGGGCGGATGACTTCGCGGCCACCATCAGCTGGGTCTTGCCGATGCCGGCGGGACCCTCGAGCGCTTCGATGCGCCCCTCGCCCGCCGCGACATGGTCGAGGAAGCGCTCGATATGAACGCGTTCCTGGCTGCGTTCGAGCAGCCGGTCGCCCGTCTGGGGGTAGTTGCCGGCCATCCGTGCAGATTAGTGCCCGTATCGAAGAGTTGCCCGAACGTGCCGGATTCGCGCTGGTGCCGGGCCAAGACGGTGATCTCAGGGTCGGACGGCGAAGAAAACCTCGGGGTCGCACCCCGACGACCCGGTGGTCGACAACCCCCAGTGTTGGTGACAACGCCGGATCCGCCCGGGATTCGGCACAAGGAAAAGGACCAACGACATGTCGAACCACCTCAGCCGCGCCGCATCGGTGATCGCCGGAATCGGAGCGGTTGTCGCCCTCCCGCTGTTCGCCGCCGGCCCGGCCGCCGCGAGCCCGTGCGTCGGCAAGCATTTCCAGGCGAGCTATGACGGCCAGACGCTCAAGGGCACCTGCGGCGACGACACATTCAGTGTCTACCCGTACACCGGTGTGAAGGTCTACGGCTACGAGGGCAATGACGAGCTGACCGCCGGATTCGTCGGGGGCACCACCTACGCCTGGATGGGAACGGGCAACGACACCGTCCGCGGCTCCGGCAACGTGTCGGTGATCGCTTACGGCGAGGCAGGAAATGACAACCTGCGGGGCGGGTCGGTTGCGGACTACCTCGACGGCGGCCCGGGCCTGGACACACTGACCGGCCGCGGCGGGTCGGACACACTGATCGGCGGCGATGACAACGACACCATCGACGCTCTTTCCTACGGCGCGAAGGAGATCGACCACATCAATGGCGGCCTCGGCACGGACATCGCGTCGGTCGACAAAGGCATCGACACCGTCGTCGGCGTGGAGAACGTCAAGTAGGTTCGGCGGGCGCGCAGGGATCCCCTCTCCCTGCGGTCCACGATCGCCGGCCCAGCGACAGCGCTCTTCCGCTTTCGCCAGACGCCTGGGCTGATTTCCCGGTCGGCCGAAGGGGAGCGATCGGCGCAGACAACCGTCGCGTCAGTGCTGCTGCTGCGGAATGTTCGGTCGCCGTCAGCGACCAATTGTTCCGCGGGGGCACGCCCGCGCCGTGAGCTCAGCCGATGCCCGCCCGCCGCGCACGGTCGACCGCCTCGGCTCTCCCCAGGACGTGCAGCTTCGCGTAGATGGCGGAGGCATGGTTGGTGACGGTCTTCGGTGCCAGGCCGAGCCGCACGCCGATGGTGCCGATCGGCAACCCCTCCGACAGCATCTCGAGCACCTGACGCTCGCGTGGGGTCAGCTCCGGGAACGGGGCGGCGGTCCGGTCGGTGGCCGAGAACCGTTGCAGGACACGGTGGGCGACGCCCGGACCGAAGATGGCCTCGCCGGCGGCGACAGCGCGGATCGCCCTGACGATCTCGTCCTGGGTAGCGCCCTTGAGCACGTAACCGGCCGCGCCCGCCCGCATGGCGGCGAACACGGAGTCGTCGTCATCGAACATCGTCAGCATCAGGATCGAGACACCCGGTGCCGCCCTGACGATCTCGCGGGCCGCGCCGACGCCGTCGAGTTCGGGCATCTGGACGTCGAGGACGATGACGTCCGGACCTAGCGTCACCGCCGCTCGCACCGCTTCCCGGCCGGTCCCCGCCGTCCCGACGACGTGGATCCCGGACACCGAGGACAGCAGCGCCGACAGGCCGTCCCGCACAACGGGGTGATCATCGGCCACCACCACTTTGACCGACTCAGTCATGTTTCCGTATCCCCTGGCGACACGGAAACAGGAACGGGCGCCAGGGATTCCGTGTACCGGTGGACCGAGCCGGTGGCAGGCAGGGCATCATCGTCCTGTCCCGCAGCGCTTCCTGCCGACACGGCTGCCGCACCGATCGGATCCCGCGGCCGGCTGATCGGCAGACGGACGATGACACACCCTCCGGCGGGGCCCGGCCCGGCCCACAACCAGCCGCCCAGCTCCGCGGTGCGCTCGCGCATCGCGACCATGCCGACGCCGGGTTGCCAGCGTCCGGTGGATTCGCCGTCGTCGGTGACGGCGATTTCGAGCGCATCGCCGACCGTCACCGTCACCTCGATCGTGCGGGCGTGGGCATGCCGCACGGCGTTCGTCAGGGCCTCCGACACGATGCGGTAGGCCGCAACCTCGACGGCGGCCGGCAGCTCGGGCAAGGCGGCGGGCGCATCGATGGTCACCGCCGTCGAACCGGAGTCCAGGTGTTCGACCTGCCGACGCAGCGCACCCAACAGACCGAGTTCGTCCAGTGACGGCGGGCGCAACGCGTACACCAGCCTGCGGACATCTCCGATGGCCTCCGCCGCCTCGGTGCGGAGCGCGGCCAGGAGTGATTCGGCGCGGTCCGGGTCGGTGCGGACCAGATTGCGGGCCGCGTCCGCCTGGAACGCGATCCCGGTGAGGGCGGTACCGAGCCCGTCGTGCAGGTCGCGGCGGAGCCGGCGCCGCTCCTCCTCGCGGGAGCTGATGATCTCCTCCCGCGAGTGTTGCAGGTCCTCGCTGAGCCGGGTGGCGTGAGCGGCGACCGACAGCGGGCCGGCCAGCAGCTGCAATGCAGCCCGATCCGCCCGGTCCAGTTCACGGTCACCGGACCGGACCCCGATGACCAACTCCCCCACGGTCTCACCCTGGTACGCCAACGTGATCGTTTCCGTCGTTCGGGGCCTGACGCCGAACGACGCCCGCTCGGTGCCGTTGATGACGAGGGCTGCGGACGGAAGCCGCAAGGTCTGCGCCACCGCGCGCAGGACATCGTGCTGGTCGCCGCCGACCATCTGCTCACCGATCCGCGAGACCACCCGCACCGGGTCCGACCGATCGCCGTAGAGCGCCCGGTCGACGATCCGTTGCAGCCGCACCCTGACCGGGTTGAAGGCGACGGCGATGACCAGCACGATGACCGCCGTTGTGCCACCGGCCGGGTCGGTGACCACCAGCCCGGTGATACCGACGAGTGCGAGGTAGAACAGCACCACCGCGGTGGACAGCACCAGGTAGAGCACAGTCCTGGACAACACCAGCCGAATGTCCAGCAGTTGGTACCGCAGCACGGCGATCGTCATCGAGATCGGCACCAGGGCGATCGCCAGGAGGTTCAGCACGGCGAAACCGTCGACGAAAGGTCCCCAGACGGCCTGCGTGACGATCGCGACGATCAGCGCCCACACCAACCACAGCAGCTGGCGGCGCCTCCGTTCGTCGCCGCGGCGGTACCGGACGACGAGCGCCACCAGCGCAGCAGCGTAAGTGCCCCGAACCGCCCAGTTCGCGGCTTCCCAGAGCGTCTCGAGCAGTCGATGGTCCGCGATTGTGAGCCACGTGGTGATGGGCGCACCGTCCGGGTTCGATGCCAGCCCGATCGTGGTGATCACCCCGCCGACTGCCCCGACCCACACCAGCCATCCCCAGCGCGGGCCGGGCATCCGGCCGTCGGGGAAGAGCAACAGGGCCAATGGCAGGCAGACGGTGATCGACCAGGGCCAGGCCCAGAAGTACACCGTCAGGATGCCGCGAGCCGCCTCGAGTGACCACCCGCGATCGATGGATGCCTGCAGGAATGGACCAGCTGCGGCGGTCATCGTCTGCAGGACACCAGCGGCGGACAACAGCCAGCCCACGGGATTGTGCGGTCGGTGCCAGGCGATCAGCACACCACCGGCGGCGCAGCTCAGGCCGATGGCGCAGTTGGTGACAAGGTAGGAGTCCACGGCATCTTCGAGGGTCATCCCAACCAGCGCGCTGCCGACGACGGTCACCACCGCCTCGGTCACCGTCAGCACGAAAAGCCCGACGGCGATCACCTTGGTGACTGTGCTGCGACCGTGCCCGTCGCTCGTCATGGCGTCGATCGTGGCACCGCAGTGAGCTGTTTGTCCCGGGCGATTGCCCGGACCGGACCGGGTATTCGCCCGGAACGCCCGGTCCGCGCGCCCTGCAATTCAGGAGCGCACCCGCCGCATCGTCTCCAGCAACGAGTTTTGCTGACGACCAGAGGAGCGCGTCATGACCCCAGTCCTGTCCCACTCGCAGTCAGACATCGCATCGGCAGGTCCCGCGCAAAGGGCGTGGTGGAGGGGTGCCGCATTGTGTGCGATCGCAGTTTCGGCGGTCGCGTGCTCGTCCACCACACCCGCCGCTTCCTCCGGCGCGACAGCCGCCTCCCCCGCTGCGGCAATTGCGGTCCCGTCCGCCGCGTCCGGCTCCTCCGTGGCGGCTGGTCCGTCCGCCGCTTCCGCGCTGTCCTCGGCTTCGTCGGCGAGTGCGCCGATGAGCGCCGACGACGGTGGCCTTGCCGCAGCGTGTGAAGCGATCCTGACGCTGAACGCCGAACAGCCTCCGGGAGCCGACCCGGACGGTCCGGCGCCGACCGAGCAGGAGTTGAGGGCGTGGGCCGGCAGGGTGCAGCCGGCATTGACCGTCGCGACCACGGGTGCCCCCGCAGAACTCGTGGCCAGCTTCGCCACTGTGCAGAAGACCGCCGACGCAGCGAAGAAGGGCACACCGGTGAACACCGACGATCCTGCCCTCAACGCGGCACTGAGCAAGATCAATGGCGAGGTGCACGACAGCTGCGGCTTCCAGACGCTCGATGTGAGGAACTCCGACGGCAAGCTGGTCGGAGTTCCGGCCACCCTGAACGCAGCACCACTTGCCGTCGAGTTCACCAACTCCACCGATCCGGTGAAGGCGAGTTTCGTTCTGCTGGTGGCGCGGATCAAGGACGGTCAGTCCGTGAAACTCGCCGACATCGAGTCCGGAAAGGCAGATCTGGCAAAGGTTTCCGACGTGCTGGCCGGCGTCCAGCCGATGGGGCCGGATCCCGCCTACACGACGACGACGCTGACTCCGGGGCGCTACGTGGTGGCCAGCCCTCTCGGGAAGCCGCCGGCCTTCAGCGGCATCGTCGCCGTGGAGTTCAACGTCAAGTAACGCACGACGCACTGTGGTCGGCACGGTGGCGCGTGTGCCGGTCCGAGCTCGCGCGGGGTGGCAGCATGCCCCCCGCAGCGGGTCCGCGGGCCCGACCGTTGCGAAAGCTGTTGCTGCGCGGAGCTTCTGGTGAGACGTCAACGCGGAACATCCCGCCGGCCTGCGCGACCGGAGACTCCGCAATCTGGGGCGCCACCTCTTGCGACCGGACACCCGCACCCGCTCCCGCCCCGGCCCCGGCCCCGGCCCCGGCCACGGCCACGACCATCAACCGCCCCGGATACGCCGGAAGGGCCGGTCCCCCACGGGAACCGGCCCTCCCAGCAACTACTTCAACACACCGATCTCAGCGCGCCCTCACAACCCGACCTCAGCGGTAATCCCGACCCAGGTCGAAGTCGTCCAGCGGCACCGACGCACCGGCGGAGACCCCGAAGGAGTCGGCACCGTAGTAGGTGTCGTCGAACGACGGCAGCGTGTAGGCCGCCGCGCGCGCCTCCTCGGTCGGCTGCACCGCGATGTCGCGGTACCGCGCGATGCCGGTCCCGGCGGGGATCAGCTTGCCGATGATGACGTTCTCCTTCAGGCCGACCAGGCGATCGCTCTTGGCGTTGATCGCCGCGTCGGTCAGCACCCGCGTCGTCTCCTGGAAGGAGGCGGCGGAGAGCCACGACTCGGTGGCGAGCGAGGCCTTGGTGATGCCCATCAGTGCGGGACGACCGGCGGCCGGCTCCCCACCTTCGGCGAGCACGCGGCGGTTGGACGCCTCGAACTCCTTGCGCTCGATCACCGCACCCGGCAGGAACTCGGTCGAGCCGGAATCGATGATGGTCACCCTGCGCAGCATCTGCCGGATGATCACCTCGATGTGCTTGTCGTGAATGGACACGCCCTGCGAGCGGTACACGTTCTGTACCTCTCGCACCAGGTGCAGCTGCACCTGACGCGGCCCCATCACGCGCAGCACCTCGTGCGGATCCGGGTTGCCCTCGAGCAGCTGCTGCCCGACCTGGACGGTGTCACCGTCGACCAGCAGACGCTCGGAACCGTCGACCGAGATCGTGGCGAGCCGCTGCGTCTTGGGCAGCTTGTCGTACACGATCTCCTCCGACCCGTCATCGGGCGTGATGGTGATCTTGATGAACTTGTCCGCGTCCTCGATGCGGATCCGTCCGACGGCGTCGGCGATCGGCGCCTTGCCCTTCGGGATACGGGCCTCGAACAGCTCGGCCACACGGGGCAGACCCTGCGTGATGTCGGAGGAACCCGACGCCGCACCGGTGTGGAAGGTCCGCATCGTCAGCTGCGTGCCGGGCTCACCGATGGACTGCGCCGCGACGATGCCGATGGCCTCGCCCACATCCACCAGGTTGCCCGTGGCCAGGCTGCGGCCGTAGCAGACCGCACACGTGCCGATGGCCGCCTCGCAGGTCAGCACCGACCGCACCTTGGCGGTGGTGATGCCCGCGGCGATGGCCTCGTCCACGTGCTGCTCGCGCATGTCGGTGCCCCGCGGGACGATCACGGTGCCGTCGGAGGCCACCAGATCGGCCGTCAGGACCCTGCCCAGCACCGAGGTCTCGATGAACTCGTTGACATGCAGGCTGCCATCCGCGTATCGGTCCGCCATCGGCAGTTCGATGCCGCGCTCGGTGCCGCAGTCGGCCTCGCGCACGATGACGTCCTGCGACACGTCGACCAGACGACGGGTCAGGTAACCCGACTCCGCGGTCCGCAGCGCCGTGTCCGCCAGACCCTTACGGGCGGAGTGGGTGTTGATGAAGTACTCCAGCACCGACAGGCCCTCGCGGAACGAGGAACGGATCGGCCGCGGGATCTGCTGACCCTTGGAGTTGGCCACCACGCCCTTCATGCCCGCCAGCGACCGGACCTGGATCCAGTTGCCCGCGGCACCGGCCGCCACCAGGGTGTAAACCGGGTTGTCCTTCGGGTACGCCGCGGGGATGGCCTCCTCGATCTCCTTGGTGGCCGCCTCCCAGATCTTCACCAGGTCGTCGTTGCGCTCGGCGTGCGACAGGTTGCCCCGCTGGTACGCCTTCTCCACGCGCTCGGCCTGGATCTCGTGGCGGGCCAGGATCTCTTCCTTCTCCGGCGGGATGATGACGTCGCCGATGGCAACGGTCATGCCCGACCGGGTCGCCCAGTGGAAGCCGGCTTCCTTCAGCTTGTCCAGCGTCGTGGCGACGACGGACATCGGGTAGTGCTCGGCCAGGTCGTTGACGATCGCGGCCTGCCGCTTCTTCGGCAGCTCCTCGTTGACGAACGGGTACCCGGTCGGCAGCAGCTCGTTGAACAGCACCCGGCCGAGGGTGGTGTCGGCGATCCACGGCGTTCCCGGCTCGTGATCCTCGGGCAGCACCACACCCGGCCCCGGCACGACCGATCCGGGCAGCCGCAGCTTGATCGGCGCGCGGAGATCGATCATGCCCTGGTCCAGCGCCATGATCCCCTCGGCGGCCGAGGAGAACACCGAGCCGGCGCCCTTGGCATCCGGCTTGAGCCCGCACAGGTAGTACAGGCCGGTCACCAGGTCCAGGGACGGCATGGCCAGCGGCCGACCGGAGCCCGGGGACAGGATGTTGTTGCTGGACAGCATGAGGACGCGCGCCTCGGCCTGGGCCTCGGCGGACAGCGGCACGTGCACCGCCATCTGGTCACCGTCGAAGTCGGCGTTGAACGCGGCGCAGACCAGCGGGTGCAGCTGGATGGCCTTGCCTTCCACCAGCTGCGGTTCGAAGGCCTGGATGCCCAGGCGGTGCAGGGTCGGTGCGCGGTTCAGCAGCACCGGGTGCGCGGAGATGACCTCTTCCAGGACGTCCCACACCTGCGACCGCTGACGCTCCACCATCCGCTTGGCGGACTTGATGTTCTGCGCGTGGTTCAGGTCGACCAGCCGCTTCATGACGAACGGCTTGAACAGCTCCAGCGCCATCAGCTTGGGCAGGCCGCACTGGTGCAGCTTGAGCTGCGGGCCGACGACGATGACCGAGCGGCCGGAGTAGTCGACGCGCTTGCCGAGCAGGTTCTGGCGGAACCGGCCCTGCTTGCCCTTGAGCAGGTCGGACAGCGACTTGAGCGGGCGGTTGCCCGGTCCGGTGACCGGACGGCCACGGCGGCCGTTGTCGAACAGCGCGTCGACGGCCTCCTGCAGCATCCGCTTCTCGTTGTTGACGATGATCTCGGGCGCGCCGAGATCGATCAGTCGCTTCAACCGGTTGTTCCGGTTGATCACCCGGCGGTACAGGTCGTTGAGGTCGGAGGTCGCGAAGCGGCCACCGTCCAGCTGCACCATCGGCCGCAGCTCCGGCGGGATCACCGGGACGCAGTCGAGCACCATGCCCAGCGGCGAGTTCGTCGTCTGCTGGAACGCCGCGACGACCTTGAGCCGCTTGATCGCGCGGATCTTGCGCTGGCCCTTGCCGTTCTTGATGGTGTCGCGCAGGATCTCGGTCTCGCGGTCGATGTCGAAGTCCGAGATGATCTGCTTGAGCGCCTCGGCACCCATGCCGCCGTGGAAGTAGTCGCCGAAGCGGTCCTCCAGCTCGCGGTACAGGACCTCGTCGATGATCAGGTCGCGGACCTTGAGCTTGCGGAAGGTGTCGAGCACCTCGTCGAGGCGGTCGATCTGCCGCTGCGCGCGGTCGCGGATCTGCCGCTGCTCGCGCTCGCCGCCCTCGCGCACCTTGCGGCGCACGTCCGACTTCGCACCCTCGGCCTCCAGCTCGGCCAGGTCGGCCTCGAGCTTCTTGGCGCGGGCGTCGATGTCGGCGTCCCGGGCGTTCTCCAGGTTCTTGCGCTCCACCGACATCTCGGCCTCGATGGTCGGCAGGTCGTTGTGACGCGCCTCCTCGTCGACCGAGGTGATCAGGTACGCCGCGAAGTAGATGATCTTCTCGAGATCCTTCGGGGCAAGGTCGAGCAGGTACCCCAGGCGTGACGGGACGCCCTTGAAGTACCAGATATGGGTGACGGGCGCGGCGAGCTCGATGTGGCCCATCCGCTCACGACGCACCTTGGCGCGGGTGACCTCGACGCCACAGCGCTCGCAGATGATGCCCTTGAACCGAACGCGCTTGTACTTGCCGCAGGCGCACTCCCAGTCCCGGGTCGGCCCGAAGATCTTCTCGCAGAAGAGCCCGTCCTTCTCCGGCTTGAGGGTGCGGTAGTTGATGGTTTCCGGCTTCTTGACCTCGCCGTGGGACCACGCACGGATGTCGTCCGCGGTGGCGAGACCGATACGCAACTCGTCGAAGAAGTTGACGTCGAGCACTGGTGGCACGTCCCTGTCTGTGTCAGTAATGCGGAGTGGTCCGGGCGATTCCGATCGGCACTGGCAGCAACTGCCGGTCGGCGCGCAGGACCAGGGGTGGAAGTGGGAACCGGCGGCGGGGCGGGACTCGCGGGAGGTGAGTCCCGCCCCGTCGCCGGAGGCTTCCGGTTAGTTCACGAGATCGTCGACCGAGGCCGACTCATTGCGCGACAGGTTGATTCCGAGGTTGGCTGCGGCGCGCTCGAGGTCGTCATCGTCGGTGTCCCGCATCTCGATGGCGACGCCGTCACTGGACAGCACCTCGACATTCAGGCAGAGCGCCTGGAGCTCCTTGAGCAACACCTTGAAGGATTCCGGGATTCCGGGCTCCGGGATGTTCTCGCCCTTGACGATGGCCTCGTAGACCTTGACCCGCCCGACGATGTCGTCGGACTTGATCGTCAGCAGCTCCTGCAGGGTGTACGCAGCCCCGTAGGCCTGCATCGCCCAGCACTCCATCTCACCGAACCGCTGCCCACCGAACTGCGCCTTACCGCCGAGCGGCTGCTGGGTGATCATCGAGTACGGGCCGGTCGACCGGGCGTGGATCTTGTCGTCGACCAGGTGGAGCAGCTTGATGATGTACATGTAGCCGACCGCGACCGGGTACGGGAACGGCTCCCCGGTCCGGCCGTCGAACAGGGTGGCCTTACCGTCGGTCTGCACCAGCCGGTCGCCGTCCCTGGTGGGGGTCGTCGAACCGAGCAGGCCCAGGATCTCCGCCTCCGAGGCGCCGGAGAACACCGGCGTCGCGGTCTTGGTGAACGGCTCGCCGGAACGCGCGGCCTCGTCCAGGTTCTTCGCCCAGTCGGGGTCGCCGTTGATCGTCCAACCTTGTGCGGCGACCCACCCGAGGTGTGTCTCCAGGATCTGGCCGATGTTCATCCGGCGGGGCACACCGTGCGGGTTGAGCACGATGTCGACCGGGGTGCCGTCGGGCAGGAAGGGCATGTCCTCGGCGGGCAGGATCTTGCCGATGACGCCCTTGTTGCCGTGCCGGCCGGCGAGCTTGTCGCCGTCCTGGATCTTGCGCTTCTGGGCCACGTAGACGCGGACCAGTTCGTTGACGCCGGGGGGCAGCTCGGCGCCGTCATCCTCGCGGTTGAACACTCGGATGCCGATCACCTTGCCGGTCTCGCCGTGCGGCACCTTCAGGGAGGTGTCGCGGACCTCGCGGGCCTTCTCGCCGAAGATCGCGCGCAACAGCCGCTCCTCCGGGGTCAGCTCGGTCTCGCCCTTGGGCGTGACCTTGCCGACCAGGATGTCGCCGTCCTGAACCTCGGCGCCGATGCGGATGATGCCGCGCTCGTCGAGGTCGGCCAGCACGTCCTCGGAGACGTTCGGGATGTCCCGGGTGATCTCCTCAGGTCCGAGCTTGGTGTCGCGGGCATCGATCTCGTGCTCCTCGATGTGGATCGAGGTCAGCACGTCGTCCTGGACGATGCGCTGGGACAGGATGATCGCGTCCTCGTAGTTGTGCCCCTCCCACGGCATGAACGCCACGAGAAGGTTCTTCCCGAGCGCCATCTCGCCGCCGTCGGTGCACGGGCCGTCGGCGATGACCTGGCCCTCCTCGACGCGCATGCCCTCGTCGACGATCGGCTTCTGGTTGAAGCTGGTGCCCTGGTTCGACCGGCGGAACTTGTTCAGCCGGTAGGTGCGGTGGGTGCCGTCGTCGTTCATGACGGAGACGTAGTCGGCGGTCGCCTCTTCGACGACACCCGACTTCTCCGCCAGCACGACGTCGCCGGCGTCCTTGGCCGCGCGGGCCTCCATGCCGGTGCCGACCAGCGGCGCCTCGCTGCGCAGCAGCGGGACGGACTGGCGCTGCATGTTGGCGCCCATCAGCGCACGGTTGGCCTCGTCGTGCTCGAGGAACGGGATCATCGCCGTGGCGACCGAGACGGTCTGCCGCGGGGAGACGTCCATGTATTCGACCTCTTCCGGCGGGACCTGGTCGACCTCGCCGGAACCCTTGCGCCGCACCAGCACCCGGGACTCGGTGAACCGGCCGTCGCTGTCCAGCTTGGCGCTGGCCTGGGCGATGATGAACCGGTCCTCCTCGTCCGCGGTGAGGTACTGGATGTCGTCGGTGGCGACACCGTCGACGACCTTGCGGTACGGGGTCTCGATGAAGCCGAACGGGTTCACCCGGGCGAAGGTGGCGAGCGAGCCGATCAGGCCGATGTTCGGGCCCTCCGGGGTCTCGATCGGGCACATCCGGCCGTAGTGCGACGGGTGCACGTCGCGTACCTCGAGCGAGGCGCGGTCACGGGACAGACCACCCGGCCCGAGCGCCGAGAGCCGGCGCTTGTGGGTCAGCCCGGCCAGCGGGTTGGTCTGGTCCATGAACTGCGAGAGCTGGCTGGTGCCGAAGAACTCCTTGATGGAGGCGACGACCGGCCGGATGTTGATCAGGGTCTGCGGCGTGATCGCCTCGACGTCCTGGGTCGTCATCCGCTCGCGGACCACGCGCTCCATCCGGGACAGGCCGACCCGGATCTGGTTCTGGATCAGCTCGCCCACGGTGCGCAGCCGGCGGTTGCCGAAGTGGTCGATGTCGTCGACCTCGACCGGGCGGACCTCGCCCATCGAGTTGGTCCACTCCTCGTCGCCCTGATGCAGGCGCAGCAGGTACTCGACGGTGGCCAGCAGGTCGTCCTCGGTCAGCGTGCCGACGCTGGTCGGCTTGTTGACGCCCAGCTTCTTGTTGACCTTGTACCGGCCGACCTTGGCCAGGTCGTAGCGCTTGTCCTTGAAGAACAGGTTGTCCAGCAGGGCCTGCGCGCTCTCCTTCGTCGGCGGCTCGCCCGGGCGCAGCTTGCGGTAGATGTCCAGCAGCGCCTCGTCCTGACCACCGATGTGGTCCTTCTCCAGGGTGGCCAGCAGTACCGGCGACCAGGAGAAGTGCTCGCGGATGCGATCGGCGTCCCAGCCCAGGGCCTTCAGCAGCACGGTGACCGGCTGGCGGCGCTTGCGGTCGATGCGCACACCGATGGTGTCGCGCTTGTCGATGTCGAACTCGAGCCAGGCACCGCGGGACGGGATGACCTTGACGGAGAAGACGTCCTTGCCGGCGGTCTTGTCGAGGTTCTTGTCGAAGTAGACACCCGGCGACCGGACGAGCTGCGAAACGACGACGCGCTCGGTGCCGTTGATGATGAACGTGCCCTTGCTCGTCATCATCGGGAAGTCGCCCATGAAGACGGTCTGCGACTTGATCTCGCCCGTCTCGCCGTTCATGAACTCGGCGGTGACGAACAGCGGCGCCGAGTAGGTCATGTCCTTGTCCCGGCACTCCTCCTCGTTCGCCTTGACCTCGTCGAAACGGGGGTCGGAGAAGGACAGCGACAGGTTGCCGGAGAAGTCCTCGATCGGGGAGATCTCATCGAGGATCTCGTCCAGGCCACTCGGCGTCGGCTCGGTCTGCCGGGCACGCCACTGCGGACCACCCACCAGCCAGTCGAAGGAATCAGTTTGCAGTGCGAGGAGGTTCGGGACTTCTAGCGGCTCGCGGAGCTTCGCGAAGGAGACTCGCGAAGATCCGGAGGTGGACCGGGACGTGCTGGTGACTGCCAAGATGCGTCCTTTCAGGACAAACACTGTGTGGACACTCGCTGGTGACGTTGACCCCTGCCGATCGCCGAACGGCTGGGGTGACGTGCGTGGGCTGGGCTCCTGGGCTCGAGGGCGACGTGAGGCGGCGGACTGTCAACTGTCTGGCTGGCCCGCGCGTGTCCACCCAGGTCAGAGGCATTTCCGTGTGGACACACGGATGCTTCCGAACCGGGGCAGCACAAAGAGGGCAGCGCAAACATGCAGTTTAGCATCGGAGAGCGCGATTGTCTACATCGCTCTCCGAGCCGAACTGGCGGCGGCGAGGAGTGCGGGATGAACCGCACCGAAACCATCAAGCCGCGGACAGTTGGTCCGAGACGCAGGCCCTGCATATGACCGGCGTCGTCATAGCGTGGCCCCCGGATCGCTGTACGTCAAGCACCCGATCGGTTCGGGTCGATCTCGGTCGTGGCCATGGCGTTGCCCGGGTGCTGCCGGCCGGCGGTATGCCGTGGTCAACCAGGACGCAATGCCCGGAGCGCGTGCTTCGGTCCGGCAGCCTCCACCGGCCGGAGCTCACCGCGGTCGACAAGATGATCGTCGTCAGGTCATCTGCCGGTCCGCACTTAAAAGCGTTGCGCAGTAATATGTTTCAGTTGACGGCAGTGGTGGTTGCCGGCTGGGAGGTCCAGGCCGGGTCACGGCCGGCCGCAGCCAACGCGTGCTCGAAAGGCCCCGCCGCGGCGCCGTCGTCGAGTTCGACGCGGTCGCCGTAGGCACCCATCGACCGGCCCCACTCCGCCGTTTCGTCGATGTGCCGCAGCAGTTCCCGGGCGACGTCGTCGGGTACGGCCGGCCGCTGTCCGGACGCCGCGGCGAGATCCCAGCCGTGCAGCAGCACCTCGGCCATCGACATCTCGCCGATCATGGCCGCCGGCAGTTCACTGCCACCGACGTCGACGGTGCCTTCCCAGGCCCGATCGGTGGACCACGCATCGGCCAGGGCGGCGAGGTTGCCGGCGAGCACGGCCGGCCAGTCCCCACTCGTCGCGTCGGTCCGCGAGCCGTACGGGTCGTTCGGATCGAGCGGCTCGCGCCGGCCCAGACGGGTCAGCCCGCCGGTCGTCCCGATCAGGTGATCGATGAGGTGCCGCAGGTCGAACTCCCTGCACGGGGTGGGCGCAGTCAGCGGGGTACCGCTCGCTCCCCGGGCGATGGCGGCAACGTCCTGGGTGGCGGTCGGGAAGTAGTCGCGAATGATCATGCGTCGCAGTCTGCCGCCGTCATCGGTGCGCGGTCTTGAACAAATCCGCCGGGTGCCCGCTGTGGTCTTAGGCTGGGTCGGTGTCGGGACGCAGCCCCACCCGTGCCGCTGCCGACGCCACCGGCGAGACGCGGGATCACGTCACCGAGCCCGGCATCCTGCATCCCGTCCGCTCACAGCAGGCGTTCGACTACCGGCGACACGACCCCGGCCCGCGGCTCGCACCGTTCGTGGAGAACTTCTGGACCATCACCTGGAACCTGCCGCGCGGTGAGGAGTTCACTGCCCAGGTGTTGCCGTACCCCTGCGTGAACGCGTCGGTGACGAACACCGAGGCCGACGTCACCGGCGTCACCCGCGACCGCTACGACCGGCGCCTGTGCGGCGACGGGTACGCGGTGGGCGTTCGTTTCCGGCCCGGCGGCTTCCGCCCGTTCGTCACCGGACCGGTGTCGTCGTTGACCGACCGCCACCGGCCGATCGCCCAAGTTCTCGGCCGGTCGACCGCTGCTGTAGAGAATGACGTCGCCGCGACCGACGATGTGACGCAACGGGTTTCGCTACTGACCGACTTCCTGCTCGAAGATCTGCCCGATGTCGACCCGATCTGCGATCAGCTCGCGCGTCTCGTGGACGACATCGCTCACCGACCGGAGATCACCCGCGTGTCACAGGTCGCCGCCTCGGCCGGGATGAGTGTCCGCCGGCTGCAACGACTGTTCGACGAGTACGTCGGTGCTGGACCGAAGTGGGTGATCCTGCGCTGCCGCCTGCAGGAGGCTGCCAGTCGGGCGGCCGCCGACGACCCGCCCGACTGGGCGGAGCTCGCGGCAACCCTCGGTTTCGCCGACCAGTCGCACCTCACCCGGGCATTCACCCGGACGATCGGCGTGCCGCCGGCCAGCTACGCGGCCGGGCAGCGCACCGGGTGACCGCCCCGGCCGTGATGTGCTCTCGGCTGCCACCGTCCTGTGCACGGGCGGGACCGATGTCGGGCACGAGAGGTCTTGGCACTGGATGCCAATTCTGCGCGCCTGCGAGCCGCCTCGGTCGCCCGGTCAGCGCGTCGCCTGCACCACCGCCGCGATGGCGGCGGCGCCGGCGTCGCTGAGCACGATCGTGTAGTGGTTGACGTCCGGCACCTCGCGGACGTCGACGGCCGGAAACTGCTCCCCGCAGCGCTCGAGCCAGGCCGGGGGAAACAGCCCGGGCTCGCGGTCGATGAGGTCCCGCGGGGCGCGCAGGAACGGGGTACCCGGCGGCAGCTCGTGCAGCGCCGGCGTCAACCAGTGCACGTCCTGCTGTTCGATCGAGTCACCGACGAACGCCTCCTCCGTCGTCGACGCGTGGAGGTTCGGCGGTTCGCCGACGAGGTCGTAGTCGGCGTAATCCGCGACCGCCTCGCTCCAGCTGGTGGCGAACGCGGGATGCGCCCGGAACAACTGCTGGTAGGCCTCCCGGCTGTCGAACCGCATGGCAAGCCGCGCCCGGACCGGGCCCAGGACGGCGTCGACGAACTCCTCATCGGTGAGACCCTCGGCCCGCGGCAGCGGCACACCGCCGTCCACCAGCACCAGGGACGACGCGCGGTGCGGGTGCCAATGGTGCAGGGCGACCGTGACGTACCCGCCCATCGAGTGCCCGACGACGACCGCCGCCGGCACCTCGAGATGGTCCAGCACCGCGACCAGGTCGTCGGCGTGGTTGGCCATGCCGTACGGCCCCGGCAGGCCGTTCGAGCGGCCGCGGCCGCGCAGATCCGGGGCGATGACCCGCCACTGCGGGAGCGCCTGCGCCAGCAGCGGCCAGCAGCGGTGTGACGCCGTGATCCCGTGCACGGCCAGAAGGGTGGGGACGGCCGACGCCGGCGCGGCCAAGTCACGGGCTGCCGGCGCGCTGGCTACGGGCTCCCACACACCGACCCGCATCGTGCCGCCCCGCACCGGGACGTCCACCGTGCGGTACCGATCGTCGTGGCTGGGCCCGTCATTCATCTGGTGTCCCCCGTTGCGGTCGTAGGCGTCGACGGTCCGATCATGACTGCCCGCGCGGAAGCTGACCACCGGAGGCGGGCAGCGTCACGAAAGTCCTTGCGCGTGCGGGTTTGTTCGTGCCGTGCAATCCCTGCGCGCGCAACGGCAGTCAGGCCGGCAGTCAGGCCGGCAGTCAGGCCGGCAGACGGGATCAGCGGTATGGCAGCTTCAATGAAGACCCGGGCAGGTCCACGACGGTCTGTGCGCGGCCCAGCGCCGACCAGATCTCGAGCCGGACCACACCGCCGCGGAGTTCACCGAACGCGCCCTCGCTGCTGCGCAGGCCCACGGCCTGGGTGTACCGCTCGGGTCCGGCCTTCGGGTCCGTCGCGAAGTACCGGTAGGTCTCCACCCGGTCCCAGGTGCCGTCTCCGGTGAGGTCGTACGACACCCGCGCCTGCGTGGCCGCGCCGATGGCCGTGCCGGCGTCCACCTCGAGCACGAACGCGGTATCGCCAGCGGTGGGCGTCAGCCACACGTCGCTCGCCGTGAACGACACCGGTTGGTACGGCCTTCCGTCACGGGTTCGGCCACCGGCCGACGGCAGCCTCACCTCACCGCCCGGGCTCGGCTCCGCAGCGAGCACTCCCTCCGACCGGGGGTGAAGGTCGGGGCTCGACGGAACCGCCGGGCGGGACCGGGGTGCAGCCGTCGGTGACGCGGACGGCGCTCCTCCGGAGGGCGATGTGGCGCCGGTGCCGCCGGTGGGCGGGGGCGGTGTGGTGGTGGCTCCACCGGTCTGAAAGCCGTCACCCGGCGACGCCGTCCCCGACGCGGTCGGGTCACCCGCGGACGTGCCGGACGCATCGCCGCCCGGAGTCAGCGAGGGCGCCGCCGAGCCACTCGATGGGGACGACGCAGGACCGGTCGGGTCGGCTGCGGATGAGCGCTCTGCGGGTGCCGAACCAGCAGCTGCTGTCGTGCCGGCAGTGTCGGTCGTTGCAGCAGTCGATGCGGCCGAATCGACGGACGGATCGGTCCCGCTGGAGCAGCCGGCCGCGGAGATCAGCGACACCACCGCCGCGACGATCAGACGGCTCCCTGCTCTCGACATCACCCCCACGGTAACCCGGCTCCGTGTCGGTCCCGTCGCAGCCGGTGACGCCGGGCGCAGCGCGCGACGTCGTCGCAGCCGGGGCGTGGTCGACACCCCGAGGTGGAACCGCGGGTCATCGGGTGAACCGCTCCCCGACCGCCGCACCGTCCCGTGCCCTGTCATGGCGGGCAGCTGTGCAACAGACACGGCCAGGGCCGTCGGCGATCCGGGGGTGCCGGTTGAGCCCAACGGCCGACCGGGACAGCAAACGGGGCGGGCCCCGGTGATGGGACCCGCCCCGTTCGGCGGTGCGGTTGCCCGGGTGTCCGGGCGGTACTCAGTGCGGCGGATCACCGGCGCACCGAGCGGTGACTACCAGGTCACTTGACGGTGGCCTTGGCGCCGGCCTCTTCCAGCTTCGCCTTGGCGGCCTCGGCGGCCTCCTTGGGAGCCTTCTCCAGGATGGCCTTGGGGGCGGCGTCGACGAGGTCCTTGGCTTCCTTCAGACCCAGACCCGAGACGAGCTCGCGAACGGCCTTGATGACCTGGACCTTCTTCTCGCCGGCCGACTCGAGGATGACGTCGAACTCGTCCTGCTCCTCGGCTGCCTCAGCGGCACCGCCGGCGGCCGGACCGGCCGGACCGGCAACGGCGACCGGAGCGGCGGCGGTGACGCCGAAGGTCTCTTCGAACTGCTTGACGAACTCGGAGAGCTCGATGAGGGTGAGCTCCTTGAAAGCGTCGAGCAGCTCGTCGGTGGTCAGCTTCGCCATGATGGGCGTCCTTTCACATCTGTTGCCCTGACGCCGTTGTCGGCGGGTCGGGCGGGATTTCTCGGTGGGGGGAGATCGGATCAGGGACTGAGCCGACCGGTGGTGCGGGTCGGATCAGGCCTGGGTGGCCGTCTCCTCGGTGCCGGCTGCGCTGTCCGCGCCCTCGGCCGGGGCCTCGGTGGACACGCCCTCGGGGGTGGCGCTCTCGTCGGCAGCGGCCGCGCTGTCGGCACCCTCTGCAGGAGCCTCGGCGGAGACCGCTTCGTCACCGACGGCGGACGGATCGGCTCCGGCCGGCGCGTCCAGCGTCTCGCCGCCCTCGGCGCGCTTGTCCTGCAACGCCGCGGCGAGCCGCGCGACCTGCGACGGCAGGGCGTTGAGGACGATCGCGGCCTTGGTCAGGGTGGCCAGCATGGCGCCGGCCATCTTGCCCAGCAGGACCTCGCGCGACTCCAGGTCGGCGAGCCGGTTGACGTCGGCAGCCTGGATCGGCTGGCCGTCGAACACGCCGCCCTTGATGACCAGCAGCGGGTGCGTCCTGGCGAAGTCCCGCAGCGCCTTGGCGGCGTCGACGGGCTCACCGGCGACGAACGCGACCGCGGTCGGTCCGACGAACAGGTCATCGAGCCCGGTGACCCCGGCCTCGGCCGCGGCACGCTTGACCAGGGTGTTCTTCGCGACGGTGTACTCGGTGTCCTTGCCAAGGGACCGGCGGAGCTCGGTGAGCTGCGCCATGGTCAGACCGCGGTACTCGGTGACCACCGCGGCGCTCGAGTTGCGGAACCTGTCCGTGATTTCGGCGACCGTTGCGACCTTGTCGGCCTTCGGCATGCGTCGCCTCCTTCCATGACATCTATCAGTCGTATCGGTGCGGCAACTGCGGCACCGTCCACCCGATTGCGTCATGGCCCGGAAACGACGAACGCCCCGCGCGCAGGGCACGGGGCGAAGATGACGCCGTGACGGCGCCGGTCTGACCTCGTCCTCCTGCGTGGGCCGCCCGGGTACTTCCGGAACCTTCACCCGCTCGCTCTGCGGAAGCAGGCATGCGGGAGCCGACGGTCTTCGGTGGATCGCGTTCCACTGTACGGGAGCGTGAGAGGCCAGGCCAAATCCTGCCCGGAACGCAGGAAACCGCCACCGACCCCTGACGGTCGATGGCGGTTCTAGGCTGTCCTGCCGGCTACCCCGAGCGGACCGCTCAGACCTCTTCGTTCTCGAGGAGGTTGCGGGTCCGGGTGGTGTCGACCGGGATGCCGGGGCCCATCGTGGTCGCGAACGCGACCTTCTTCAGGTAACGCCCCTTCGCCGCGGACGGCTTGGCGCGGAGCACCTCGTCGAGGGCGGCGGCGTAGTTCTCGACCAGCTTCTCGGTCGGGAACGACACCTTGCCGATCACCAGGTGCAGGTTCGCGGCCTTGTCGACCCGGTAGTTGATCTTGCCGCCCTTGATGTCGGTGACGGCCTTGGTCACATCGGGGGTGACGGTGCCGGTCTTCGGGTTCGGCATCAGGCCACGCGGCCCGAGGATGCGGGCGATGCGGCCGACCTTGGCCATCTGGTCCGGGGTGGCGATCGCGGCGTCGAAGTCCAGCCAGCCGCCCTGGATGCGGGCGATCAGATCGTCCGAGCCGACGGCGTCCGCGCCGGCCGCCTCTGCCTCGGTGGCCTTGTCGCCGACCGCGAAGACGATGACCCGGGCGGTCTTACCGGTGCCGTGCGGGAGGTTGACGGTGCCACGCACCATCTGGTCCGCCTTGCGCGGGTCGACACCCAACCGCATGGCGACCTCGACGGTGGCGTCCATCTTGGTGGGCGAGGTCTTCTTGGCCAGCTCGGCGGCCTCGAGCGGCGAGTACAGCCGCTCGCGGTCGATCTGCTCGGCTGCCTGCCGATAGGCCTTGCTGCGCTTCATCTTCTGGTCTCCTTGATTCGTTGTGCGGAGCGGCATCTGGCTGTCCGCGCGGAGGTCGTGGTTGCCGCGGGCCGCGCTCGGCCCTCCCACGTACTGCTGGTCCTGCTCACTGCTGGCCTTGCTCACTGCTGGTGTTGCACTGTGCTGCTGCCACCGACACAGCTGTTGATCATGGCAATACTCGCGGTCGGAACGGCGTGTCGCGCCTCTTCCGTGCGAGTTTCGTCATGATCAACACCGGTCCGGGCGCTCCTACGCGGAGCGCAACCTGAACGGTGTCAGTCGGTGACGGTGATGCCCATCGACCGGGCGGTACCCGCGATGATCTTGGTCGCGGCGTCGACGTCATTGGCGTTGAGGTCGACCTGCTTCAGCGTCGCAATTTCCCGCAGCTGCGCGTTGGTGACCGAGGCGACCTTGGTGGTGTGCGGGGTTCCGGACCCCTTCTCCACACCGGCGGCCTTGAGCAGCAGGCGAGCGGCCGGCGGCGTCTTCAGCTTGAAGTCGAACGACCGGTCCTCGTAGATCGAGATCTCGACGGGGACGACGTCGCCACGCTGGGATTCCGTCGCGGCGTTGTAGGCCTTGCAGAACTCCATGATGTTGACGCCGTGCTGGCCGAGCGCCGGGCCGACCGGCGGGGCCGGGTTGGCCATCCCGGCCTTGATCTGCAGCTTGACGATGGCCGCAAGCTTCTTCTTCTTGGGGGGCATTTCCCTTGCTTCTTTCCTCTTGGGTGGGTTCGGGTGGGCGATATCAGGGTGGAGCGGACCCGGGTGGTCAGGCACCCGGGCGGGTTCGGGTGACCGGTCGGCAGCGTATTCCGGCTGGCCGGGCGGTCAGATCTTGGCGACCTGCGTGAACGACAGTTCGACCGGCGTCTCACGGCCGAAGATGGAGACCAGCACCTTGAGCTTCTGCGCGTCGGCGTTGACTTCGTTGATGGTCGCCGGGAGGGTCGCGAACGGCCCGTCCATGACGGTGACCGACTCGCCCACCGAGAAGTCGACCTCGGTGCGGGTCGGGGCGCTGCCGCCGGTGCTGGCGGCGACGGCCGTCTTGCGCGGTGCGGCCGGGGTCAGGATCTTGACGACCTCGTCGATGGACAGCGCCGAGGGCCGCTGGGCGGTCGCGCCGACGAACCCGGTGACTCCCGGGGTGTTGCGCACGGCGCTCCAGGAGGCGTCGGTGAGGTCCATCCGGACCAGGATGTAACCGGGGTACACCTTGCGCTGCACCTGCTTGCGCTGGCCGTTCTTGATCTCGGTGACCTCCTCGGTGGGCACCTCGATCTGGTAGATGTACTCCTCCATGTCCAGCGACTTGATGCGGGTCTCGAGATTGGTCTTCACCTTGTTCTCGTACCCGGCGTAGGAGTGCACGACGTACCAGTCGCCGGCCGCCCGCTTGAGCGCGGACCGCAGCTCCTCCGTGGGGTCGACCTCTTCGTCGGCGACCGCCTCGGACGCGTCCTCGGCAACGGCACCGCCTGCCGGCGCGGCGTCGTCGTCGACGGAGTCGGTCGCCGGCGCGGCGTCATCGACCGCTTGCGCGACCGCCTCGATGGCCTCGTCGATCTCGGTGGACTCGACCGCCGTGTCGTGCTCGGCGGTCGAGGTGCTGTCCTCGCCGCCTCCCGGCGCAGTGACGACGGTGGTCACCTCGCCGTCGGTGACGACGAAGCTCTCCAACGGTTCCTCGGTGCCGTCGGACGACTCCGGGGTATCGACGTGGCTCGACACGGTTGTACTCGCTTCCTGGTACTCGATCGCTGTGCTTGTCGGCCCGGCGTTCTGCGCTGGGCCCTGATGTGTGGTGAGCCGCCGTCGGGGGTCGGCATCGGCGCGGGCGCCGAGGTGGCGGCCGCGGAGGTCAGCCGAAGACCGCCAGCACGCCCTTGGCGAACAGCAGATCCAGCACGCCGACCAGCGCCACCATGAACACCAAGAAAACGATCACGACGATGGTGTAGGTGACCATCTGGTTCTTGGTCGGCCAGATCACCTTGCGCAGTTCGGCGACGACCTCCCGCAGGAAGCGGGAGAACCGGGCGAACATGTTCGGTTGCTTGACGGTGGTCGCCGCCGCCCGCTTCGGGGTGGCGGCACCCTTGTTCTCGGACACTCCCGCACGGGCCGCCGACCTGCGAGCAGCTGCCCGTGCCGACCCTGCCGCGATCGGGCTCGATCCGGCCGACGGAGCGGCCGCACCGGAACCGGTTCCGCCGCTCACGCCGTCACCTGCCGATGCCGGCGCGGTGCGTGCCCGCTCCCGTCCGTCGTCGGACGGAACGCCGGCCGGTGGGTCGTTGGCCGACAGGTCAGCGGCCTCGCCCGACGAGGCGGCGCCGACGGGTTCCTGCCCGTCGCCCGACACCCCATCGCGATCGTTGCTCACTCGATTCCGTCCTCACGTCCTCGTTTGCTCACCGCCGGCCTGGACCTCCGGTGGTGCCGTTCCTTTCCCGTACTGCAGGGGCGACAGGACTTGAACCTGCAACCTGCGGTTTTGGAGACCGCTGCTCTGCCAGTTGAGCTACGCCCCTTTGGCCGGACGGCGCCGGCCACGGCAACCGCTGCGAGCCATCAGAACCCCTCTCGCAAATCCGGGATGTGCCCACTGCCCGTAGAACGCAGGCAAGCGGCAGCACACCCCAGAACGACCAGTGTAAGCCACCGGGCAGCCCCGCGACGAACGCGCGGAACACGGCCGGGACCTCACCGTCACCGCTGACGGTGCCGCGTGCCACGATGACGTCATGAGCATCAACGCCCCGGAAGGCACTGTCGCCGACTTCAGCCAGGCGCCCGTGGAGAACGCCCAGCAGCGCCGGATCTCGGTGCGGATCGGCGGCATCGCCGAGTCCGCCACCTTGGCCGTCGACGCCAAGGCCAAGGCGCTCAAGGCCGCCGGGCGTCCGGTGATCGGGTTCGGCGCCGGCGAGCCGGACTTCCCGACGCCGGACTACATCGTTGCAGCGGCGGTCGCGGCCTGCCAGGACCCGGTCAACCATCGTTACAGCCCGGCCGCGGGACTGCCGGCGCTGCGCAAGGCGGTGGCTGAGAAGACGCTGCGGGACTCCGGTTACCAGGTCACACCGGACCAGGTGCTGATCACCAACGGCGGCAAGCAGGCCGTCTACCAGGCCTTCGCCACGCTGCTCGATCCCGGTGACGAGGTGCTGCTGCCGGCGCCGTACTGGACGACGTACCCCGAGGCCATCGCCCTGGCCGGCGGGGTGACGATCCCGGTGGTGGCCGACGAGAAGGCCGGATACCTGGTCAGCATCGAGCAGTTGGAGGCGGCGCTGACCGCACACACCAAGGTGCTGCTGTTCTGCTCGCCGTCCAACCCGACCGGCGCGGTGTACCCGCCGGAGCAGGTCGCCGCGATCGGCAGGTGGGCTGCCCAGAAGGGCATCTGGGTGGTCACCGACGAGATCTACGAGCACCTGGTGTACGGCGACGCCGAGCACGTCTCGATACCGGTGGTCGCCCCGGAGATCGCCGACCGTTGCGTCGTGGTGAACGGGGTGGCCAAGACATATGCCATGACGGGCTGGCGGGTCGGCTGGATGATCGGCCCGAAGGACGTCATCAAGGCGGCCGCGAACCTGCAGTCGCACCTGACGTCCAATGTCTGCAATGTCGCCCAGCAGGCGGCGTTGACCGCGGTCACCGGCTCGCTCGACGCCGTCGCCGACATGCGGTCGGCCTTCGACCGGCGGCGCCGGCGGATCGTCGAGCTCCTCGACGCCATCCCCGGCGTGAGCTGCCCGGAGCCGCACGGCGCGTTCTACGCCTACCCGTCCGTGACCGGCCTGATCGGCAAGTCCTTCGACGGGGTGCGGCCGCAGTCGTCCGGCGAGCTCGCGACGCTGATCCTGGAAAAGGCCGAGGTGGCCGTGGTGCCCGGCGAGGCGTTCGGCACGCCCGGCTACTTCCGGCTGTCGTACGCGCTGGGCGATGAGGACCTGGTCGCCGGGGTGACCAGGATGGCCGAGTTCTTGGCTACGGCACAGGACTGACCGAAGGGGCAGCCGGCGCCCGCTGAGAGTCGCCGCTCGTGGCTCGGACGAGCGCGCCTGGTGTTGACCGGTGCGCGCCTCGACCGGCTGGATCGCGGCGGGTGAGGTGCTGACCGGCTCAGTCGAGCGCGACCAGCATCCGCGCCTTGCCGAGCACCGTCTGGCCCTGGAACTTGGCGGTGATGTCGACGCGGGCCGTCCGGGCGTCCGCGTCCAGCGCCCCGACGACGGCGGTCAGTTCGACCTCGGCACCCACGTCGTCATCGGCGACGACGACGGGCCGGGTGAACTTGACCTCGTACTCGCGGACCTTGCCGGGGTCGCCGATCCAGTCGGTGACGATCCGGCCGGCGGAGGCCATGGTGAACATGCCGTGCGCGATGACGTCGGGCAGCCCGACGTCGACGGCGACCCGCTGATTCCAGTGGATCGCGTTGAAGTCACCGGCGGCGCCGGCGTACTGCACGAGTTGCTTGCGGGTGACCCGATAGGTCAGCGGTGGCAGCGCGTCACCGACGGACACGTCCGCGAAGGTCGGCGTCATGCGGTCCCCCTCGCGACCAGGGTGCCCAGTGCCGTGCAGACCGGGTTGCCGTCGGGATCGGTCACCTCGGTGCGCAGCGTAATGACGTCGTTGCCGGCCATCACCCGGACCTGATCGACGTAGGGCGTCGAGGTCAGCTCGTCACCGGCGACGATCGGCCGGTGGTGGATGAAGCGCTGGTTGCCGTGCACGACCACATCGAAATCCAGGCCGAGGGCAGGGTCGAACAGTAGCTTGTCCTGCGCCTTCATGATCACCGCGATGGCGAACGTCGGCGGCGCGACGACATCGGCATACCCGGCCCGGCGGGCCGCCTCGCGGTCGCGGTACAGCGGGTTGTCGTCACCGATGGCGCGCGCGAACTCCCGGATCTTCTCGACGCCGACGCAGAACGCCTCATCGTAGGGAAACGCCTTGCCGACGAACTCAGGGTTCAGTGCCATTCCCGGGCGCCGATTGCCGGCGACCGGCGCTTAGCGGGTTTCCTTGTGCTTGCGGTGGCAGCCGCAGTTCGAGCAGAACTTCTTGATCTCCAGCCGATCCGGGTCGTTACGCCGGTTCTTGCGGGTGATGTAGTTGCGGTGCTTGCACTCCTCGCACGCCAAGGTGATCTTGGGGCGGACGTCTGTGGCGGCCACGGTAGCTGCCTCTTTCTCGTTGCAGGTGCTCGGACGGTCGGCTGGTGGTGGCCGTCCGCATCGGTCGACCGCCTCGGTGGAGGCGGTTTGGTACTACTGGGTAGCGGTGGCCGGACTTGAACCGGCGACACAGCGATTATGAGCCGCTTGCTCTGCCAGCTGAGCTACACCGCCCTGCGGCCCCAACCCGGAGCCAACGGCCATGCCGGCGGCGATATTCCACCGACCGCCCGCGCCGCCGTCCGAGCCCCTTTACGGAATCGAACCGTAGACCTTCTCCTTACCATGGAGACGCTCTGCCGACTGAGCTAAAGGGGCCTGTGCTGCTGTGGTGCTCGGCTGTACGCGCGCGGCGGCAGTGGAAAGATTCCGGGGATCCGGCCTGCCCACCCGCTGACAGCCTCGGCAACTCTACCCCAGCCCGCCGAATGCACGAAAACGTCCAGGTGCGAGAGCATCCGACCGCTCGGCAACCGCGCCCGTTGCCCGAGGCGGCGGAGGAGTTCGGAGCGTGCGGTGTCTGTGCGGCGTACCCGGGCGCCCCGTCGCCGATCAGCGGGTGTCCGTCCCGCACTGTCGGACGGCGAACCGGATCAGCTCATCATGCGCAGCACGTGCGTCGTCGACGACGGGTCGTAGACGCTCACCGTGCGCGCCTGGATCCAGGCGTCGAACTTGTCCATCGGCATCGGCCGGGCGATGAGGTACCCCTGCGCCTGATCGCAGTTCATCTCCCGCAGCGCGTCCCGGGCGGCCTCCTCCTCGACGCCCTCGGCCACCACCCGCAGGCTCAGCGAATGGCCCAGGTCGACGATGGCCCGCACGATGGCCAGGTCCGACAGGTCGGTGCCCATGCCGAGGACGAACGACTTGTCGATCTTGATCTCGTCGATCGGCAGCCGGCGCAGGTAGGCCAGCGACGAGTAGCCGGTGCCGAAGTCGTCGACCGACAGGCCGATGCCCATCGAGTGGAGTTCCTGCAGGATCGGCAGCGAGTGCTCGGGGTCGGCCATGACGCTGGACTCGGTGATCTCGAACGTCAGGAGCTCGGCGGGAACCTCGTGCCGGCACAGCGCCCGGCTGACCATCTCGGAGAAGTCGTCACCGAGCAGGTTCCGCACGGACAGGTTCACCGCCGCCGTCAGCCGGATGCCCCTGGACGTCCAGTCCCGCAACTGCTGCAGCACCAGGTCGAGCACATGACCCAGCAGGATGTCGATGGAACCGGTGGCCTCGATGGCCTCGACGAACTCCACCGGCGACACGAGCCCGAATTCCGGGTGCATCCAGCGCACCAGCGCCTCGACCCCGACGAGCTGCCGCTTCGCCAGGTCCACCTTCGGTTGGTAGTGCACGATGATCCGGCCCTGCTCGACGGCCTGCCGGAACTGGGTGACCAGCTGGAACCGCCGCCGGTACACCTCGCCCATGCTCGGCCGGTACACCTGCAGCGACTCCTGCTTGGCCTTCGCCGACAGCATGGCCATCTCGGCCCGCTGCAGCAGCGTGCTCGGGTCCACCCCGTTGTCCCCCGCGTTCTCGGTCGACTCGGCGCCGGCGGCCAGCGCCGCAATCGCCGGCGACCCACCGCCGACGAAGGCGATGCCGACGCTGGGCTGCGGGTCCACCTCGATGCCGTCCAGCGAGTAGCCGCGGCCGACGGCGGCGAGCACCTGGTAGCCCAGCGCCATCAGCTCGGTCTCCTGCATGGCGTTGACCAGCACGGCGAACCGGTCGGCCTCGATCCGGGCCACCGGCCGTGACTCGCCGACCAGCGCGACCAGCCGCTCACCGGCCATCTGCAGCAGCCGCTCGCCGCGGTCGTGGCCGAGGGCGTTGTTCACCTGGGACAGCACGTCCAGCTCGACGAGGATGATCGCGCTGCCCCAGCCCTGACTGATCGCGGCCTGACCTTCCACATGCAGGCCGAGGCGGTTGTGCAGACCGGTGACGGCGTCGTGATAGGCCTCGTGACGAAGAGTCTCCAGCAGCCGCAGGTTGTCCAGTGCGGTCGCGACGTGCCCGCTGAGCGTTTCCAGCAGCTGCAGGTCCTGGTCCCGGAATCTGCCCCACCGGCTGCGCCGGTCCCGCACCTCCAGGTACCCCCGGTCGCGGTCACCGGAGCGCAGCGGCACCACCAGCACGTCCCAGGCCTCGCGGGCCTCCAGTGCCTCGCGCACCGCTGGCAGCGGGTTGCGATCGGTGGAGGCACGTGCCCGCCCCGTCGTCCGCGCGGTGGTGAGCAGCGGGTCGTCCTCGCTGAGCGGGGGCTCGTCCACGACGCCGTCGGTTCCGAGCGCGAGCGTGCGCAGCGCACTTTCCCCGTCGTTGAGCCGCAGGACGACTACCTCGGCGTTGAGCTGGTCGCGGACCTGCTCCAGTACCCCCTGCCAGTCATCGGTGGACGACCCCACCCTGGTGACCCGCCGGCCGAAGGTGTACATCCTGGCCAGGTCGGTGTGCTGGCGCAGGAACAGGAAGTACGTCCTGTAGAGCACCGCCAGGACGACGGCCAGGGCCACACACACGAGCGGGCCGTAGATCTCCCCCGTTCCCGCGGAAGTCCAGACCAGGTACCCGACCAGGGCGAAGGTGACGATGGCGCCCGCCACGATCATGGCGCGCGCAATCATCCAGCCGAGCGGTTCGGAGGGGCCCATCAGGCGGTAGGTCATGGCAACGCCGACCGCCGACACCAAAGCACCCACCAGCACGCCGATGGTCACCGCGAGCAGATCCAAGCCCATCGCGGTATTGGCGCCGTTGCTCGTGATGGCAAGGGTGATCAGGACGGCAGCACCGGTTTCCGCGGTGATGAACGAGGTGTTCAGCGCGATGTTGCGCGGGCTGTCCCGGCGGATCAGGAACACGATGATCCCGGCGGCGATGTGCGACACCCCGACCACCCACGGCGGCATCGCGAGCAGGCCGATCAGCATCGGCAGTTCCGACCCACTGACGAGCAGCGTCTCGCGCCTGACCTCGATCTGCAGCGGGAACAGCTCTCCGGCGATGAAGGCCGCCATCAGCAGGCCCGCGCCGATCAGCGTGTGCCGCAGATCGTCGCCCGCGGCCGCCGCTATGGAGCGCTGCCAGATCGGCAACCACAGCACGGCCGCCAGCGCGAACATCACCAGCGAGACGCCGGTGAACACCTGGCGGCCGGAATAGTGACGGCGGGGCTTGGGCGCCTCGACCTGCTGAACCGTCAATGGGAAGGCCTTTTCGCTCGATAGGGCGGCATTCGTGGACGTCGAGGGGCCGTTTTCACACGTTGCGGAACGCCCGCCCGTTATCGTCCACGGAGCGTAGTCCGTTGGGTCCGGTGCGTGCACAGTTTGCCAAGAGTTCGTCGCAGAGAGAAGGCGAATTCCTCTGCACTTTCCCGCGCGTTCGACCGGCCATCGCGGCAATTTGCCCGATTCGCGGGCCGAACCGTCCAGGTATTTCGCGGTGCTGACAAAACTCGGGACCTAAGTCACTACGTCGTGACGAGAAGCGGTCTTTACCGTCTCTTCAGATGCTCCTGCAGGCAATTCATCTGCGGTCCGGCGCGGCAGCGGACGGACCATCACCTGGCAGGCGAATGGAAGGGGAACGTTGATGGGTCAGCAGGCCACGACGCGGATCATCTGCCCGGTCGACACCCCGTGGTGCACCGATCACGAACTGCTCGGCGCAGGCGAGGAGTGCGTGGCGCTGATCGCGGTCGTGCCATTGCACTCCGGCACCGGCGTGCGCACCGCCCACAAGCCGGGCGACGCGGTGGTGATCTCCGTCCAGCAGTACCCGGGCGAACCGGCCCGGGTCGAACTCGAGACCCCCAACACGACCGACCTGGACGAAATCCACTGGTGGACCGCCGCCGAGGCCGAGGCCGTCGCCCGGGCGCAGCTCAAGGCCGCGCGGGTGATTAGGGGCGCGAGCGCCGAGCTCAGCTCGAACTGATCACAACAGCAATCAGCGGGCTCCCCCGGTTGAGGAAGCCCGCTGAAAGCCGTTGCTGTGGCAGGTGAGGGATTCGAACCCCCGTAGGCAATGCCGGCTGATTTACAGTCAGCTCCCTTTGGCCACTCGGGCAACCTGCCGTTCGCCTGACGACCGGGCCGGCCTGGCCGGCCGGCGCGCTCTGGGGCCCGCACAGCCTACAAGGACGCGAGCGCAGGACCGAATCGGTCAGGTTGCGCCCGCGAGCGGTGACCGCGGGGCTGCGGCTGACCGGTCACGGCCGGCCGGCCCGGGTCATCGGACGCGTGTCAACACCTGGGTCCGGCCATCTCCGCGGGATCCTCGTCGCGGCACCGGACACCGCGCGGGCACACCCGCGGGAACCGTGCGGCCACCGCGCAGTGGGCTGCCGGACGCCCCCGGATCGTTCGACCGCCCAGGTGGCGCCGACGGAGGGCACCGGGCGTGCGAAGCTCAACGCCGCATCGGCAACCTGATCGAGCAGGGAGAGAACAGTGGCAGACCCGTCATTCGACATCGTCAGCAAGGTCGACCACCAGGAGGCGGACAACGCGCTGAACCAGGCGGCCAAGGAGTTGTCCCAGCGGTTCGACTTCCGCGGCACCGACACCACCATCGCCTGGGCCGGTGAGGACGGCGTCACGATCACATCCAGCACCGAGGAGCGCTGCGTCGCCGCGATCGATGTCTTCAAGGACAAGCTCGTCAAGCGCGGCATCTCGTTGCGGGCGTTCGAGATCGGCGAGCCGGCAGCCTCCGGCAAGACCTACAAGGTGACCGGGAAGTTGGTCCAGGGCATCGCCTCCGACAAGGCGAAGGCGATCGTGAAGCGGATCAAGGACTCCGGGCCCAAGGGCGTGCAGGCGCAGATCCAGGGCGACCAGCTGCGGGTGTCGGGCAAGAAGCGGGACGACCTGCAGGCCGTCATCGCCCTGCTCAAGGACGCCGACCTGGACATCGCCCTGCAGTTCACCAACTACCGCTGAACGGTCCGGGTCCGGATCGGGGGACGGGTGACGTGTGCGCCGGGGACTGACATTCGGCGCGATCGCGTATCTGATCTGGGGATTGTTCCCGCTGTACTTCCCACTGCTCTCGCCGGCCGGGTCGTCGGAGATCCTCGCCCACCGGATGGTGTGGTCGCTGGTGGTCTCCGCGGTCGTGCTCACCGTGGTGCGCGGGTGGCCGGAGATCCGCGCAACGCCGCCGCGGGTCTGGGCGATGGTGCTGGCCGGCGCGGTGCTGATCGCCGTCAACTGGGGGATCTACATCTGGGCGGTGAACAACGGCGAGGTCGTCGAGGCCGCGCTCGGTTACTTCATCAACCCGCTGGTCAGCGTCGTGATGGGGGTGCTGATCTTCGGCGAACGGCTGCGGGTCGGTCAGTGGACGGCGGTGGGACTGGCCGCGTGCGCGGTCGGTGTGCTGGCGTTCGCCGGCGGCGGGGTGCCGTGGATCGCGCTCAGCCTGGCGGCGTCGTTCGCGTGCTACGGACTGGTCAAGAAGGTGATCCCGCTGCGGCCCACCTCGTCGTTGACCGCAGAGGGGATGATCCTCACCCTGCCGGCGCTGGCGTACCTGACGTTCCTCCAGTGGCACGGCGGCGCGACCCTGACCGGGTACGGGGCCGGACATCTGCTGCTGCTGGCCAGTTCCGGCGTGGTGACATGCGTCCCTCTGCTGGCCTTCGCCGTCGCGGCGCAGGCGCTGCCGCTGTCCGTCCTGGGATTGCTGCAGTACCTGACCCCGGTCGCGCAGTTCCTGCTCGGGGTGCTGTGGTTCCACGAGGCGATGCCGACCTACCGGTGGGTGGGCTTCGCGCTGGTCTGGGCGGCGCTCATCCTGCTCTCGGCGGACGCGCTGCGATCCGCGCGGAAACAGCGGGTAGCCGCCGCGGCGGCACCGGCGGCGGTGGGATCAGGGCGAACGGGCTGAGACCCGCGCAGCGACTGCTGGAGCACTGCGCCGCCGTCCTGCGCCTGCCGGGTGACTCCGCCGGCGCCGACCAGGACGTGGCGATCGCGCAGCGCGGCGGGCTGCCGGTCGACTACCGGCCCGAGAACCGGATCGCCTGACCCGATCGGGCCACGCCGGCCGGGCACATCGGAACTCACCCGGCCGAATGCCGCTCCAAGAACGTCAGCACATCGGTCTGGTCGACGCCGGGGAAAACGCCCGGCGGCATGGCGGCCAGCAGGTGCGAGTGCACACGGGCGGACGGCCAGGCGCTGTCCTGCCAGCGGTTCGCCAGGTCGGCCGGCGGCAGCGAGCAGCACGACGGGTCGGGGCAGCGCGATTGCGAGCGTTCCTGGGTCTCCCTGCCCCGCATCCACTTCACGTCCGCGTAGGGCACCCCGACGCTGACCGAGAACACCCCGGCCGGGGTCCGGTCGACGACGGCGGTGCACCAGTAGGTGCCCGAGGCGGTATCTGTGTACTGCTGGTAGGCCGAGGAGAGGTCGGGCCGGTCGAACACCACCCGCGCGGTCCAGTACCGGCACACCCGCTGCCCCTCGATCGCGCCGGTGGCATCGGTCGGGAAGTGCACGCCGTCGTTCTCGTAGGCCTTGTAGATCGTTCCGGACGACGAGATCCGCATGAAGTGCACCGGCAGGTCCAGGTGCCGGGTCGCCAGGTTGGTGAACCGGTGCGCGGCGGTCTCGTAGGAGACGGCGTAGGCGTCGCGCAGGTCCTCGATCGCGATGTCCTTGGCCGCCTTGGCGGTGCGCAACAGGCCCAGTGCGCCCCGTTCCGGGATCAACAGCGACGCCGCGAAATAGTTGATCTCCACCCGTTGCTCGAGGAACTCCGAATAGTCCTGCGGCACAGCGTGTCCCAGCACGACGTGACCCAACGCCTGCAGCGCCAGCGAGCGCGAGTCGTGCTGGCCGGCGTCCGGCTGCGGCAGGTAGACGATGCGGTGTGCCAGGTCGGTGACGGTGCGGGTGGACTCCGGCAGGTCGGTGGTGTGCACGAGGCGGAATCCGAGATGCGCGGCGAGCCGGTCCACCACGGTCCGGGTGATCGGGCCGCCGGTGTACTTCGTCGCGGTGAGCAGATCGGCGGCGACCTTCTCGATGTCGCCGAAGTAGTTGCCCTGCCGGCGCATCCGCTCCCGCAGGTCCGCGTTGGCCCGCCTCGCCTGCTCCGGGGTGGCGGCCCGCTCGGCCTGCATGCTGGCGATCGCGCGGTGCAGGCCGACCAGCGACTCCAGTGCCTCGGTCTGCAACCGCGGCCCTGGCCGCACCGCCGGGATGCCCAGCGCCTTGAAACTGTCCGCGCGCTGGGCCTTTTCGAGTTCGATCTCCAGCGCCGCGCGGCGACTGGGCGCCTCCACGGTCAGCAGCTCGGCCAGCGTGGTGCCGAGCGCCGCCGCCAGCGTCGCCAGCAGCGACAGTTTCGCCTCGCGCTTGCCGTTCTCCACCAGAGACAGGGCCGACGGGCTGATGCCGGCGGCGGTGGCGATGTCGCTCAGCGTCCGGCCCGAGCTCTTGCGCAGATGACGCAGGCGACGGCCGATGGTGAGCGGGTCGGGCGCCGCCGACGGCGCCGCGTCCACCGGCACGGATGTCGTCCGGGCCGCTCGATCGGTGGCTGCTCCGTCCTGCCGGCCGGTGCGCGGCAACCGGGCTGCGCGGAGTGAGCGGGGCGCGGCGTCGGCGGTGGTTGTTTTTTTCCGAGGGGCCGCCCGTTTGCTGACCGCCGGGGTTAGCTGGGCCGGCCGGCCGATGGACACCCGCTGCGGCGCGGACTCTCCCGCGCGTTCACCGATCACCGGCGTCGCACGGTGATGCGAATCACGTCCCCTGGGGGCGCCGATACGGTCCCTTGCGGAGGCGCTTTCGGTCATTGCTCCACGATAATGCAAGAACCGCGTTTCTTCACGCCACATAGCCGTTGAGTAGCGGCGTTCTTGAACAGAGAGTTAGCTGAAGACCTGCTAATTCGGTGCAGTAACCACCAAAGCCCCCGGAAAGGACGGCCAACGATGACCGCCACGTTGGATCCCACCACCACTGCCGGTACGAGCCGACCGCTGTCGCGGACCTCGGACCAGGCAGCCCTGCTCCGCCAGGAGTGGGCCGACGACGCCCGCTGGGCGGGGATCGAGCGGAGCTACTCCGCCGAGGACGTCCTGCGGTTGCGCGGCACCGTGGTCGAGGAGCACACCCTGGCCCGCCGGGGCGCCGAGCGGCTGTGGAAGGCCCTGCAGACCAAGAAGTTCACGCGGGCTCTGGGCGCGCTGACCGGCAATCAAGCGGTGCAGATGGTGCGTGGCGGCCTGGAATCCATCTACCTCTCCGGCTGGCAGGTGGCCGCCGACGCCAATCTCGCCGGCCAGACCTACCCGGACCAGAGCCTGTATCCGGCCAACTCGGTGCCCGCCGTCGTCCGCCGGATCAACAACGCCCTGCTCCGCGCCGACCAGATCGACCATTCGACCGGCAAGACGGGCACCGACTACCTGGTGCCGATCGTCGCCGACGCCGAGGCCGGGTTCGGTGGCCCGCTCAACGCATTCGAACTGATGAAGGCCATGATCGCCTCGGGTGCGGCCGGTGTGCACTGGGAGGACCAGCTCGCGTCGGAGAAGAAGTGCGGTCACATGGGCGGAAAGGTGCTGATCCCCACCTCCCAGCACGTGCGCACGCTGAACGCCGCCCGGCTCGCCGCGGACATCTGCGGTGTACCGACGCTGGTCATCGCCCGCACCGACGCCCTCGCCGCAGATCTGCTGACCAGTGACGTCGACGAGACCGACCAGCCGTTCCTCACCGGTGACCGCACCGCCGAGGGCTTCTACCGGGTGCGCAGTGGCATCGAGCCGGTGCTGGCGCGGGCCAAGAAGTACGCGCCGTTCTGCGACCTGATCTGGGTGGAGACCGGCACCCCGGATCTCGGCCTCGCCCGCGAGTTCGCCACCGAACTGCACAAGGAATTCCCCGGGAAGAAGTTGGCCTACAACTGCTCTCCGTCGTTCAACTGGAAGGCGGCGCTGTCCGACAAGCAGATCGCGACGTTCCAGGACGAGCTCGGCGACCTCGGTTACGCCTACCAGTTCATCACCCTGGCCGGCTTCCACGCCCTCAACCACTCCATGTTCCACCTGGCTCAGGGCTACGCACGCAGCGGCATGACCGCCTACGTCGAGCTGCAGGAGGCGGAGTTCGCGGACGAGGCCGTCGGCTACACCGCGGTCAAGCACCAGGCCGAGGTCGGCACCGGCTACTTCGACAAGGTCGCCACCGCCCTCAACCCGCAGAGCGGCACCCTTGCGCTGGTCGGCTCCACCGAGGAGGAGCAGTTCCACTGATCCACTGCTCGACGCTGATCCGTGCGCGGCCGTCGTCCGCCGCGTACGGATCAGCACCGGCAGGGCAGCCGAACACCGAAGACGGTGCGGCTCAACCGATGTCAGCAAGCGCAGCAGCCCCACCAGCACCGCCGGACGAGCACCCCGCAGCACCAGCACCAGCACCAGCACCAGCACCACCGAACCACCAGCACCGCAGCAGTACAGCGCACCCACCCACACCAGCAGTCCCCGCACCCACCCGCTGCCGTCCAGGAGGCATGTCATGTTCGACCCGCCGAAGCTGCCCAAGATCAAGGGCACGATGCATCCGCGTTTCGACGAGATCCTCACGCCCGAGGCCCTCGCCTTCATCGCCAAGCTGGACGGTGCCCATTCCGGGCGTCGCGCCGAATTGCTGCAGGCCCGCCGCGAGCGCGGCAAGCGCATCTCCGCCGGGGAGCCGGTCGACTTCCTGACCAGCACCGCGAAGATCCGCAGCGACAGCACCTGGAAGGTCGCCCCGCCCGCGCCGGGTATGCAGGACCGGCGTTGCGAGATCACCGGCCCGCCGACCCCGAAGATGACCATCAACGCGCTGAACTCCGGCGCGAAGGTGTGGATGGCGGACTTCGAGGACGCCACCGCGCCCAGCTGGAGCAACATCATCGGTGGGCAGATCAACCTGTACGACGCGATCCGCCGGAAGCTGGAGTTCACCTCTGAGGACGGCAAGGAGTACAAGGTCGGCGAGGTGACGCCGACGATCGTCGTCCGGCCGCGCGGCTGGCGGCTCTGCGAGAAGCACATCAGCATCCACGGCCGGCCGCTGCCCGCGTCACTGGTGGACTTCGGGCTGTTCTTCTTCCACAACGCGCAGAAGCTGATCGACAGCGGCGTCGGGCCCTACTTCTACCTGCCGAAGCTGGAGTCGCACCTCGAGGCCCGGCTGTGGAACGACGTCTTCGTCCAGGCGCAGGCGCTGCTCGGCATTCCGCAGGGCACCATCCGGGCGACCGTGCTGATCGAGACGCTGCCCGCGGCGTTCGAGATGGAGGAGATCCTCTACGAACTGCGCGATCACTCCTCCGGTCTGAACGCCGGCCGCTGGGACTACATCTTCAGCTACATCAAGACGTTCGCCCACCGCGGTGACGAGTACGTGCTGCCCGACCGCGGGCAGATCACCATGACGACGCCGTTCATGCGTGCCTACACCGAGCTGTTGGTGTCGACCTGTCACCGTCGCGGTGCGCACGCCATCGGCGGGATGGCCGCGTTCGTGCCGAACAAGGCCGACCCGAAGGTGACCGAGCAGGCGTTGGCGAAGGTGAAGGCTGACAAGGAGCGGGAGGCCGGCGACGGCTTCGACGGTTCCTGGGTGGCGCACCCTGGCCTGGTGCCGACCTGCATCGAGGCGTTCACCGCGGTGCTCGGTGACCGGCCGAACCAGCTGGACAAGCAGCGGCCCGACGTGCACGTCACCGCCGACGACCTCATCGCACCCGGTCGCACACCCGGCACGGTGACTCTGGCGGGTCTGGGCACGAACATCGCGGTCGCCCTGCAGTACCTGACCGCGTGGGTGAGCGAACAGGGCGCGGTGACCATCGACAACCTGATGGAAGACGCGGCCACCGTGGAGATCTCGCGGACGCAGGTGTGGCAGTGGCTGCACCACAAGACCAAGCTCGCCGAGGGCCTGGTCGTCACGCCCAAGCTGGTGCACGAACTGGTCGACCACGAGGTCGACCGGCTGCTGGAACTGGCCACCGACGACCGCGGTCGCCGGCATGTCCGAGAGGCGGCCGACGTCTTCGTCGAGGTTGCGATGGGCGAAGAACTTCCTGGTTTCTTCACGCCGTACGCGTACGTCAGGTACCTCATCGACCGGCCGCTGCAGCTGCACGGCCCGCTCAAGCCCGAGGACCTGCGGATGTCCGAACGGGTCCCGCAGAGCGAGGACTCCCGGCAGCGCGTCTGATCTTCCCGGGTGGGGAGTGCGGTTCCCGAAAGGGTGCGCAGGGCAGGCCCCGGCGATCTTCTGATCGCCGGGGTCTGTCCATGTCCGGGGTCGCCGGGGGGCAGCGCTGGCGCGGACGGCGTCCTTGCGAGATCGGTGCGCACGCCTCGGCTGTGCCCACCCACGGCGGTGCCCCGGGGCCGCTCACCCTGTCCGAGCTTCCCCTCCCCCCGGGCCGACGGCTTTCGTCGGAAAGCCCGAGCGTCAAGGCGTCACCGGTGGCCGGGCCGGCGGCTCACTGCGCGGTGACGGCTCCGTCCAGCAGCGCCACCTGATCCGCGGTCAGCTGCAGCTCCACGGCCGCGGCGGAATCCCGGATGCTCTCCGGTCGACTCGCACCGGGAATGGGAATGACGACCGGCGACCGGGCGAGCAGCCAGGCCAGGGCGACCCGCTGCGGGCTGACCCCGAGCGTGGACGCCAGTTCCTGGAACGGTGCGTGGCTCTCGCCGAGGGCACCGGCGCTGCGGATGCCACCGAGCGGGCTCCAGGGCAGGAACGCGATCCCCATCTCCTCGCACAGCCGCATCTCGGGTTCACTGCTGCGGAACGCCGGCGAGAACTGGTTCTGTACCGACACCAACCGACCGCCGAGGATCTCGTTCGTCAGTCGGATCTGCTCCGGGTTCGCGTTGGAGATCCCGGCCATCCTGATCTTGCCCTCGTCCAGCAGATCGCGCAGCGCCCCGACAGACTCCTCGTACGGGGTGCCGGGGTCGGGGCGATGGAACTGGTAGAGCCCGATGGCGTCCACGCCCAGGCGGCGCAGCGACGCCTCGCAGGCCCGCTTCAGGTAGGCGGGGGACCCGTCGGTGGTCCAGCTGCCGTCACCGGGGCGCAGGTGCCCGCCCTTGGTGGCGACCAGGACGCCGTCGGCAGCCGAACCGGCGGATGCCAGCGCCTCGGCGATCAGCGTCTCGTTGTGCCCGACCTCGTCGGCGGCGATGTGGTAGGCGTCGGCGGTGTCGATCAGGGTGAAGCCGGCGTCCAGAGCGGCGTGGATGGTGGCGATCGACCGCTTCCGGTCGGGTCGCCCCTCGATGGACATCGGCATACCGCCGAGCCCGATGCTGCTGACCTTGAACTCGCCGATGGTGCGTGTCTGCATGGATCCTCCTGTGTTGTCGCTGCCTCGTGACGCCGCAGCTTCGTTACTCGAGCTTCGTGATCGGCAGATTGCCTGAACTGTGGACTTCGAACTTCGAGCCTGGTGATGGTGAGCCTCATCGTGTCCCGGCCCGTCACCTCGACCTGCCGCCACCCCTGCGCCAACCGCTACCGGTGCGAATCAATTCCGCCGGCCGGGGAACAGATACCCGGTGGCTGTTCCCTGCCGGCGCATGCATGACAAGTGCCGCCAACATCACCGCATCGGTCAAGTTCCGGCCCTCACGTCGGGCGCGCCTGGCCGAACCACGACTCACCCGTCTCCACTACCCTGGATGGCGACGTTGTTAGTGCACCCTTACCCCTTCGGAGAATTGATGGCTTCCCTCCGCGACATCTGTGGCACTGTTCGTCCTGCCGACGGTGCGGTCCCCACCGTGGCCCGCGCTTCGGCCGGGACGAGCGCATGAGTGGCGAGGTCGGCCGGATCCCCGCAGGCCCGGAGGGTTTCCAGACCCGGCTGCTGCACGAGTTGCAGCCGGTCGTGGAGGAGAACCTCAATCGGCACCTGGCCATCGCTAAGGATTGGCAGCCACACGATTACATCCCGTGGAGCCGCGGCCGCGACTTCGCCTTCCTCGGCGGCGAGGACTGGGTGCCCGAGGACTCACCGCTGGACCCGGTCGCGAAGACCGCGATGGTGGTGAACCTGCTGACCGAGGACAACCTGCCCTCGTACCACCGGGAGATCGCCACCCGCTTCAGCCGGGACGGCGCATGGGGCGAGTGGGTCGGCCGATGGACCGCAGAAGAGGGCAGGCACGGGATAGCCCTGCGCGACTACCT
>JAESFR010000088.1_pt1 | contig 129800 bp, 122 predicted proteins | sample 9266191 | NCBI WGS metagenome assembly JAESFR01 (sample SAMN14503063, study PRJNA617104) | algae metagenome | isolation source: Pleurocapsa minor HA4230-MV1 and co-occurring heterotrophs from cement on... | place: USA: Nuuanu Pali Lookout, Hawaii | collected 2009-07-20 | reverse complement strand
CCGGATGCTCGCCTGCGACGCCAGGATCATCCCCGCCGTCCTCGGCGGGGCATCCCAAGTCCTCGACATCGGCACCAGCAACCGACTGTTCCCACCCCACATCCGCCGGGCCATCACCCTGCGCGACAAGGGCTGCACCTTCCCCGGCTGCGACCGACCACCCGGCTGGACCGACGCCCACCACATCTCCTTCTGGGTCGACAACGGCCGCACCGCCTACCAGAACGGCTGCCTGCTGTGCCGGCATCACCACAGCGAAATCCACCGCGGCCACTGGACCATCGCCCTCGCCGCCGACGGCGTCCCCGAATTCACCCCACCACCCTGGGTCGACCCCACCCGCACACCGAGGCGCAACACCATCCACCAGATACCGAGCCTGCTGGGCATCTGATGCACGCCTCAGCCGTTGAAAGTGTTCAGCACGAAGAGGTCTGGAGATGCTCGGAGCGGCTAATCGGTGTCGGCGGATCGAGCGCTGCAGGACCCCGCACCGAAGCCTTGGTGACAGTCTCGTGCCATGAACGACGCAAGCCACCCTTTCGAACGCGGAACCGGCGGCCCGCGGGTCATCGTGGTTGCTGTCGACGGACCAGTGACGTCCCTGCGTGCCGCGGCCTGCGCGGCGGGGCTGGCCCGACGGTAAGACGCGGACGACCCGCACGGATCAGTCCGCGGCGCCGCGCCCCTCCAGGTCCACCGCGTTGTGATCGCCGAGGTCGGCCTTACCCGCAGCCAGGGCAGATCACTCGGCGGTGCCGCCCGCCTCCAGGTCCACCGCGTCGGGATCGCCGGGGTCGGCCTTACCCTCTCGTTCGTCCCGCTCCGCCCATTCCAGCAGCTGCTCGATGGAGAACACGGCGTCGTCGATACCGGCGTGCAGATCGCCGAGCGCCGCAAATCGCGGGGGCACCGTCGCGATGGTGAAGTCGGCCGGCACCGCGTCGTCGATCTCGTCCCACCGCAGCGGTGTCGACACCGTCGCGTGCGGTACACCGCGCACCGAATAGGCGCTCGCGATCGTGTGATCCCGGGCGTTCTGGTTGTAATCGACGAACACCTTGTGCGGATCGCGGTCCTTGCGCCACCACGTGGTCGTCACGTCGTCGGGCGTACGTCGTTCCACCTCCCGCGCGAAAGCCCAAGCCGCCCTGCGCACATCGGCGAAACCCCACCGGGGTTCGATGCGCACGTAGATGTGCATGCCCTTGCCGCCCGATGTCTTGGGCCACCCCACCGCACCGATCTCGTCGAGCACCTCCTGAGCAACGTGGGCGACCCGCCGGATTCGGGCGTAGTCACACTGCGGCATCGGGTCGAGATCGATCCGCCACTCATCGGGCTTCTCGGTGTCCGCGCGCCGGGAGTTCCATGGATGGAACTCAACCGTCGACATCTGCACCGCCCACAGCACACTGCCCAGCTCGGTGACACACAACTCATCGGCTGTCCGCTTGTACCGCGGGAAGAACACGTTGACCGTCTCCACCCAGGGCGGGGCGCCGCGCGGCAGCCGCTTCTGGTGGACCTTCTCGCCGCTCAACCCCTCCGGAAAGCGGTGCATCATGCACGGCCGCTCCCGCAGCGCCCGCACGATCCCGTCGCCGACGCTGAGGTAGTAGTTCGCCAGGTCGAGCTTCGTGGCACCGGTGGCGGGGAAGTACACCCGCTCCGGGTGGGTGATACGCACGGTGCGCTCACCCACCACCAGTTCAGCGGGTTCGCTGGCGTCACGCTTCGCGGCCATGGCGGACCTCATTCCCGGTCGGGGACGGCGAGTCGGAATGAACAATCACCATCTCGGACTCCCGACCGACCACCGATCTATCGACGAGCGCAGCAAACGAATCCGCGGGTCAGGACCTCCGCACGAGGGCGGCAATCGCCTCGTCGATCGGGACGTCACCACCCACCAGGTCCAGCGACAGCCCCGCGGTCCGCGGCTCGTCCAGCAGGGCCAGCAACACGGCGGCGACGTCCTCCCGGGAGATCTGCCCGCGCGCGGTGTGCTCCGCCAACTGGACGTGGCCGGTGCCCGACTCGTTGGTCAGGCCGCCCGGCCGAAGGATTGTCCAGTCCAGGTCGCGGGCCCGGATGTCGTCATCCGCGGCCTTTTTCGCGGTCAGGTACGCCGCGAACACCTCGTCCTGATCGGGGGTCGGCCCGGTGTCCGCACCCATGGACGAGACCATGACGTACCGGCGAACCCCGGCCAGTTCGGCCGCATCTGCCAGCAGCACGGCGCCACCGCGGTCCATGCTGTCCTTCCGCTCGGCGCCGCTGCCCGGGCCCGCCCCCGCCGCGAAGACGACGGCGTCGGCGCCGCGCAGGATCTCGGCCAGCTCCCCGGCGGTCCCCGCCTCGAGGTCGAAGATCTCCGGGTGTGCGCCGACGGCGATCAGTTCCGCCTCGTACTCCCGCTTGCGGACAAGCCCGATGGGATGCGCCTCCCGCTCGCCGAGCAGCCGTGCGAGCCGCAGTCCGACCTTGCCATGTCCTCCAGCGATCACCACTCTCATGCGGCCACCGTACCCACCGGTTTCCGGCGGCCGTCCCGCCCCTCGCGGCGCGGCGGGAGGGGGCGGCCGATGCACCGGCCGCGAGCGGTAGGCATCATCGACAGATGCCGGCATGGTTGGGTTTGCTGCTGCTGGTGCTGCCCGTGTTCATCGTCGCGGTGTTCGGCACCCGCCAGGTGCGGGAGACGGGCGGCGACCGCACGATCACCGTCGTGCCGGATGGGTGGCTTCCGGCGCGTGGGGTCGTGGTTGACGAGCGGACGTGGCACCGCCGGCGACGCACGCCCGACGGGAGTGTGCAGCCCGTCCGTCAGCCGGTGATCACGTTTCAATCCACCGACGGCCGGGAGATCACGTTCACCTCCCGCCTGCACGCCGCCGGGCTGCCCAGGCCTGGTGCGCTGGTGGGCGTGTATCACGACCCGAACGATCCGACGAGGGCCTGCATCGCGCCGGAGTCGCTGAAGAACATGGCGACGCCGCTGGCGACCGCCTCCAAGGTGATGATCGGAACGATCTGGGTGCTCGCCGCGCTCACCACCTTCATCTTCGTGGTGGTGCTGTTCGACGTGTGACAGCCCGGAATGCAACCAGGCCGGGTCCGCTACGCCGTCAGCCGCTTCATCTCGGCGAGCGCATCCCAGACCTCGGTGTAGCTCAACGGCAGCGGCGACAACCCGATCCGGATGGTCTCCGGCGCGCGGAAATCGACCAGCACCCCGGCGTCGATGAGCTGCCCGCACACGGCGCGCGCGTCCGCCCGGTTGACGCTCACATGCCCGCCCCGGCGCGCGCTGTCACGTGGTGAGGCCACCGAGAACCCCTGCGGCACCAGCCATTCGTCGGCGAGCTGCACCACCATGTCGGTGAGGCCGACCGCCTTGGCGCGGATGGCGGCGATGCCGGCCTCGGCGATGACGGCCGCTCCCTCGCGCACCGCGAGGATCCCGAGCAGGGGAGGGGTGCCGGAGAGCATGGAGCGGATACCGTCGGCGCGCTGGTAACCCTGCGCCATCTCGAAGGAGTCCCGCCGCCCCAGCCACCCCCAGATGGGCTGGTCGATGTTGTCGTGATGCCGCGCGTTGGCGTAGATGAACGCGGGTGCCCCCGGGCCGGCCCCGACGAACTTGTAGGTGCAGCCGACGGCGAAGTCGACATCCCAGTCGTCCAGTTGGATCTTCGCCGAGCCGACCGAGTGGCACAGATCCCAGACGACCAGAGCCCCGCCGGCATGGGCGATCTCGGTGATCCGGGCGACGTCCGCGAGGTAGCCGGACTGGTAGGCGATATGGCTCAGCGTCACGACGGCGGTGCGTTCGTCGATGACGGCGGCGACGTCCTCGGCGGTCACCCCGCTGTCCGGTTCCGGCTGCAGCCACACCAGTTCGAGGTCCAGGTCGCGGGCCAGCGATTCGACGGCGTACCTGTTGGTGGGGAAGTTGTCCCGGTCGAGAATGACGCGGCGCCGGTCCGGGCGGAGGTTCAGCGCGGCGCGCATCGACTTGTAGAAGTTGACGGTCGTCGAGTCGGCGATGACGGTCTGCCCGGGTGCGGCACCGAGCGCCGCGGCGGCCAGCTCGTCCCCGACGACCTGCGGTAGGTCCATCCAGCCCTCGGACCAGCCACGGATCAACCGGCCCGCCCACTGCTCGGACGCGAACTCGGCCCACCGCTGCGGGATCGACGAGAGCGGCCGGCCGAGGGAGTTGCCGTCGAGATAGGCGATGACGTCATCGGTCTGCGCGACATACCGGTCCTGGAAGGACGCCAGTGGATCGAGCCGGTCCCGTTCGGCCGCAAGATCACGGTCGAAGGTCGCCGAGCGCTCGATTCTGGGCTGAACGCTCATCGGTTGCTCGCTCCTCGTGTTTTGTTGCTGCTGACGCGGCGGGTAGATGGCACCCGTCACGTCCCGATCTCCGTCCGCACCGCGAACAGTTCCGGGAAGAACGTCAACGACAGCGCCCGCTGCAGGAACCCGACCCCGCTCGAGCCGCCGGTGCCGCGTTTGTAACCGATGATCCGCTCCACCGTCTTCAGGTGCCGGAAACGCCAGGTCTGGAACGTGTCCTCGATGTCGACGAGCTCCTCGCAGGTCTCGTACACCCCCCATTGCGGTTCCGGATCGTTGTAGACGTCGGCAAAAACCTTGATCAGGTCCGGGTTCAGCTCGTGCGGTTGCGAGAAGTCGCGGTTCAACAGCTCGTCGGGGATGGGGTAACCGCGCCGCGCGAGGTAGGCGAGGAAGACGTCGTACAGGCTCGGCGCCCGCAGCGTGTCCTCGAGCTCCCGTTGGGCCGCCGGGTCGTGCGCGAAGACCGCGATCATCGCCGGGTTCTTGTTGCCCAGTAGGAACTCGAGCGTCCGGTACTGCGCGGACTGGAAGCCGGACGACTTGCCCAACCGGTGCCGGAATTGCGAGTACTCCGTGGGGGTCAGGGTGGCGAGCACCGACCACTGATCCGTCATCTGCCGTTGGATGTGCTTGACGCGAGCCAGGCATTTCAACGCCGGTCCGAGCTCGTCGGCGGACATCAGCGCCATCGCGGAACGGATCTCGTGGATGACGAGCTTGATCCACAACTCGGTGGTGTGGTGGACGACGATGAACAACATCTCGTCCGGGTGGTCGGACAGCGGCCGCTGCGCGCTCAGCAGTTGGTCCAGGTGCAGGTAGCTGGCGTAGTTGAGGCCCTTCAGGTCCCGCTCGATCCCATCCTCGAGCGGCCGGATGTTCTGTTGTGTCATCGCCACCTCCTGCGGTGCACCGACTGTATTGCGTCCCCGCCCGATCCTCTGAACGGTCACCGCCCGACCCTCACATCAGCGGGACCGGTCAGGGAGCTGTCGGGTGGATCCTCACCGGATCGGGTGGGCGATGCGATGACGCCCGGTCCGCAGCCCGCGCGGTCGGACCGCAACAGCGGGGCGGGGCCGGTTACCACCCCGCCGGACGGGGTACTTGTCAGAGCAGAGCAGAGCAGACGTCGACCGTGAGCAGGTCCTTGCCTCGGATGGAACCCGCCGGCCCCGGCGGCCGCGCTTCCGCGAGCCGAGTAGGGTCCGCGCCGGCAGGGGGGACCCTGACCGCACCAACGAGAGACCGCACCAACAAGAGACCGCACCAACGAGAGACCTCGTCAACGAGAGACCTCAGCAACGAGGAACCGCCGCAACGAGAGACCGCGCCGAGACCGCTCGCACCAAGATCTGACGCGCACCACGACCCGCACACCCGCCCGGTCGACGGCCCCGACTCTCGTGCCGCAGCTGGCTCGGCGGCCGACGGCTCAGCAGAGAACGGAGGCCATCGTGATGACCGAACGCGAGCACACCCCGGGCGCCATCCCGCCGTACTACCGAAAGTTCGCGTACATCTTCGCGGGCTGCTTCTTCGCCGTGCTGCTGGCGGCCGGCCTGTTGCTCAAGCTGTATGGCGGGCTCGACATCCCATGGTTGTGGATCGTCGTCACGCCGGTGTTCATCACCGGGCTGATCGGGATGTTCCTGTGGGTGAGGCTCAGCGACTGACAACAGCAGTGGTTCGGGGCCGGGAAATTCGTTGTCACATCCGGCCGCGCCGCGGTGCTGTAAAGGTATGAACGTGGTGCAGCAGGGGCGTGCGGCGCCGGCGGCGGTAGGAACGTCCGGCGGGGCCGCGGCCGGCACGCCGGGGAACGGGCGGGTGACCGTGCCTGGCTCGGCCGGCGTGCGGGGTGATCTCGCAGAGATCTTCCGCCGCGACTACCCGCGAGTCGTCGGCGTGGCGGCCCGCGTGCTCGGCTCCCGGGACGAGGCCGAGGACGTCGCGCAGGAAGTGTTCGTGTCGTTCTCCCGATCGTCTGTGCCGGCGGGCGAGGCCCTCGGCTGGCTCTCCGTGGCCGCCGCCCACGGTGCCTTGAACCTGCTCCGTTCCCGGCGCCGGCGCACCTCCCGCGAGCAGTTCGTCGCCGCCGACCGGTACGCCATGGTTGCGGACGTCGCCGACACGGTCGTCACCCTCGAGCAGCGCGGGCAGGTCCGTGACGCGCTGGCCCGCCTTCCCGAGAAACAGGCCGTGATGGTGGTGCTGCGGCACAGCGGCCTGAGTTACGCCGACGTCGCGGCGGCCCTCCGGGTGCCGCCGGGCAGCGTCGGTACCACCGTGCGGCGCGCCGAAGCCGCTCTGCGCAAGGAGCTGAACCGTCATGCGTCATCCCACTGAAGGCACCCTCCGCCGGTTGCTCGACGAGCCGGCGGGCGTCGCCGACGCCGACCGCCGGCACCTCGCGGGCTGCGACCAGTGCCTCGCCGCGCTCGACGCCATCGGTGCGGACGCCCGGCTCGTGCATGCCGGTCTGTCCACTGCTGACGTCACCCCCGTTGACCTCAGCGCGGTCGACGTCGACGCCGCTTGGCAGCGGTTCTCGGCGTCGTCACCGGCACGCCGGCCGGTGGCTGCAGCGCACGCGCCGGCCGGGATGCGGACGGTTGCCGGGGCGTCCCGGGCCAGGCGGTCGCTGGATTTTCTGCGCCGCCCGCTGGTCGCGGGGCTGGTCGTCGTGGCCGTTCTGGGCGGGGCAGGCACCGCGGCCGCGAACGGCTGGCTGCAGATCTTCCGCACCGAACAGATCACGCCGGTCAGCCTGAGTGCGTCCGACCTCGTTGCCCTGCCGGACCTGAGCGCGTACGGCGATCTCGTCGTCACCGGTGGTGGCGATCTGCACGCCGTGCCGGACGCGGCGACCGCTGCCAAGCAGACCGGGCTGCAGGTGCCGCAGGTCGGTGAGCTGCCGCGGGGCGTGGACGGATCGGCGACGTACCAGGTCGGAGATCAGGTCAGCGCGGTTTTCACGTTCTCGGCGGCCCGCACGGAGCAGGCGGCCGGTGCAGCGGGTGAGTCGGCCCCACCGATGCCAACGGGGTTGGACGGGGCGCAGGTGCGTCTGGTCGCCGGGCCCGGGGTGGCAGCGGTGTGGAGCCAGCCGGCGGGCGTTCCGTCGCTGATCGTCGCCCGGGCAGCGGCGCCGACCGCGTCATCGACCGGGGTGTCGTTCGAGACGGTGCGCAACTACTTGCTCTCCCTGCCGGGACTTCCGGACAGGGTCGCGGCGCAGCTGCGCTCGTTCACCGCGGACGGCTCCACCCTCCCGCTGCCGGTGCCGGCTGACCAGTTCAGCACGTCGACCGCGGATGTCAACGGCGCCTCGGCGACCGTGCTGGTCAGCCGCGACAGGTCGATGGCGGCCGTGGTGTGGACCCGTGACGGCGTGGTGACCGCGGTGGCCGGTGCGCTCGACGCCGACGAGGTGCTGACGGTGGCACGGGACCTGCGCTGACCGTGCCGACCGATTCCGGCACAGACGACGCCGCACAGGCGGGCCGGGCGGCGCTGCCCGATCGGGGGGCGCCGCCCGGCCATGCCGCATGGGCCGATCAAGGCCTACGTGCAGGCGTCTCCGTCCGGCCTGAGCAGGCGGGGGACCATCACCCTGTGCAAGCCCACCACTCCGACCACTCCGAGGGTTCCGCGCCGCGCCCGTCACCTCGTGCCGCTGCCGCCCGGCTGGTGAACGGCCTGCCACCGGCGCCGGCGGTGTGGTGCTCGGGTCTGCGCAAGAGCTACGGCCGCCGGCCGGCGGTGCAGGACGTGTCGCTGGAGGTGCGTCGCGGTGAGGTGGTCGGTCTGCTCGGACCCAACGGCGCGGGCAAGACGACCGTCATCAAGATGCTGCTCGGTCTGGTGCGACCGGACGCCGGTGAGATCATGCTGCTCGGCCGGCCGGCGACCGATCCCGCCGCGCGGGCGGCGGTGGGCTACCTGCCGGAACTGTTCCGGTACCAGCCCTGGCTCAGCGCGGCGGAGATTCTCCGGCTTCATGTGCGGCTCGCCGGCGTCGCGGTGCCCCGGACGGAGCAGCGCGACTGCCTCGACCTGGTCGGACTCGCGCCGCGCGCCCGCGACCGGGTGGGCGGCTTCTCGAAGGGCATGCAGCAGCGGCTCGGATTGGCGGTCGCCCTGGTGACGGGCCCGGACCTCGTGATCCTGGACGAGCCGACCAGTGCGCTGGACCCGTTGGGTCGCGTCGACGTCCGGGACATCGTGCTGGAGTTGAAATCCCGCGGCGTCGCGGTGCTGCTGAATTCCCACCTGATCGGCGAGGTGGAGCGGGTCTGCGATCGGGTGGTGATCCTCAACCGCGGCCGGGTCGCCGCGGCCGGCTCGCTGACCCAGCTACTGGGGCAACGAGAGGTGAAGTTGCAGCTGACCGGCCTGACACCCGCGGCGCTGTCCAGGCTGGCTGCCGCCGGGGACATGGAGCAGGTCGGTGACTGGTACACCGTCGCGCTTGCCGGTGAGGACGACGACGGCGTGGTGGTGCCGGACCTCGTGCAGGACCTGGTCGCCCTCGGTGCCCGGGTGCACGCCGTCGAGCCGGCGCGGATCAGCCTGGAGGAACGCCTGCTGGGGATCCTGCGCGCGCAGGACGACGACGGGACGCACGGATGACGACCGCACGGACCGTGCTCACCATCGCGGGGCTGACCCTGCGCGAGGCGTCCCGCCGTCGAGTGCTGCTCGCCCTCGCCGCGCTGACAGTGGCCCTGCTGGTGCTGAGCGGGTGGGGGTTCTCCCGGCTCGTCGACGAGTCGGATTTCGGCACGCTGACCAGTGGGCAGGCCCGGCTCGTGGCATCCCAGCTGTTGAATCTGGTGATGTTCGGGCTGAGTCTGATCGCGGCCCTCGGCACCGCGTTCCTGGCCGGTCCCACGGTCGCCGGCGAGGCGGAATCCGGTGTGGCGCTGGCGGTTCTCGCCAGGCCGGTGCGCCGCTCCTCGGTGCTGCTGGGCAAGTGGCTGGGGTTGGTCACGTTCGGCAGCGCGTTCGTCGTCATCGCCGGGCTGGCCCAGTGCCTCGTGGTGCAGCTGACCGTCGGGTACTGGCCGCCGCAGCCCGTGCTCGCGCTGACGCTGCTCGCGGCGCAGACCGTCGTGTTGCTGACCCTGGCGCTGCTGCTGTCCACCGTCATCTCGCCGATGGCGTCCGGGGTGGTGGCGGTCGGGCTGTTCGGTGCCACCTGGATCGCCGGGGTGCTCGGCGGCATCGGTGAGGCGCTCGGGAATGACGGCGTCGCCCGGGTCGGCACCATCTCGCGCATGCTGCTGCCCACCGACGGTCTGTGGCGGGGCGCCATGCACGCGTTCCAGGACCCGGCCGCGTTCGCCCAGTTCGGCGCCCAGATGGACGGCTTCCCGTTCCTCAGCGCGGCACCGCTGACCGCGACCTATCTCCTCTGGGCCGGTCTGTGGGTGCTGCTGGTGGGCGGACTGGCCGCGACGGCGTTCGTGCGGAAGGACCTGTGAAGGCTCGGATTTCGCCGCCGCCTGCCGTTTCGGGCGGCCGGACCGCCGCCGCCCACTGCGCCCGTGACGGGACCGCGGCCGCCTGCTGGTCCCGGCTGCCGCCCGCGTGACGTTGGTTGCGGGCGAAACGAATCGTCCGCCGCCGGTGTTGCACAAAGCATGAAGAAGATCGGGTTCCTGTCATTCGGGCACTGGACGCCGTCCCCGCACTCACAGACGCGCTCGGCGTCGGACACCTTGCTGCAGTCGATCGAGTTGGCGGTCGCCGCGGAGGAACTGGGCGCGGACGGCGCCTACTTCCGCGTGCATCACTTCGCCCAGCAACTGTCCGCACCGTTCCCGCTGCTGTCGGCGGTCGGTGCCCGGACCAGCCGGATCGAGATCGGCACCGGGGTGATCGACATGCGGTACGAGAACCCGCTGTACATGGCCGAGGACGCGGGTGTCGCCGATCTGATCGCCGGCGGGCGCCTGCAACTCGGCATCAGCCGCGGATCCCCCGAGCAGGTGATCGACGGCTTCCGGTACTTCGGGTACGAGCCGGCGGGGGGTTCCGATCACGCCGCGATGGCGCGCGAGCACACCCGGACCCTCCTCGAGGTGCTCAAGGGTGAGGGTTTCGCCGAACCGAGTCCACGGCCGATGTTCCCGAACCCGCCAGGGCTGCTGCGCCTCGAGCCGCATTCCCCAGGGCTGCGCGACCGGATCTGGTGGGGCGCCGGATCGCGGAGCACCGCCGAATGGGCCGCCGAACGGGGCATGAACCTGATGAGTTCGACGCTGCTCACCGAGGACACCGGGGTGCCGTTCCATCAGTTGCAGGCGGAGCAGATCCAGCGATTCCGTGACGCCTGGCGGGCCGCGGGGCATACCCGAGAACCGCGGGTGTCGGTCAGCCGTAGCATCTTCCCGATCGTCAACGACCTCGACCGCGCCTACTTCGGGCGGGAAGCCGGCAGCCACGACCAGGTCGGCATCCTCGACGGTGGCAGGGCAAGGTTCGGCAAGACCTATGCGGGCGAGCCGGACCGACTGATCAGCGATCTCGCCGGTGACGAGGCCGTGGCCGCGGCCGACACCCTGCTGCTGACGATCCCGAATCAGCTCGGCGTCGACTACAACGCTCATCTGTTGGACAGCGTTCTGCGCCACGTCGCACCCGGTCTCGGTTGGCGGTAACGCTTACAGCGCGGACGGGGTCGGACCGCTGACGCGGCCGACCGGTCGGCTCGGCGACCGGTCCGACCCGCTCGGCGCCTGTTCGGGTCGCGGGAGCGTCGAGCGCGGCCGGCAGGCGGGCACCGCGGTCGGCCGGGCTCTTCGGCACCGATCATGCGGGCACTGATCACGCATGATCCCGGGCACCTTTCAGGCAGGCTCCCGGACATTGTCACGCAGGCTTCTGTGCATTGATCAGCACCTGCGGTCGACCGGGCGGTGTGGGCGGCATGGTCAGCACCGCTTCGATCCGGAAGCCGGCGTCGGTGATGAGTGCGGTCAGTTGTTCGGGCTGCCACAGGTGGGTCGTCCAGCTGACGGGGACTCCGCCGTAGGCCTCGGTCCGGACGACGTCACCGTCGCCGACGTGGGTACCCATCAGGAAGCTGCCGCCGGGTACCAGTGCGTTGTGGTACGCGCGCAGGACCTGTGGCAGCACGTCCCGCGGGAGGTTGAACAGCGACCACCAGCCGAGGATGCCGGCCAGTGACCCGTCCGCGAGGGTGATTTCGGTCGCGGAAGCGACCGAGAAGTCCAGTCCGGGATGCAGCCGACGGGCATGCTCGATCATCCGCGGCGACAGGTCGACGCCGGCCACGTCCACACCGAGACCCGTGAGATGGGCGGTCACGGTGCCCGGTCCGCAGCCGATGTCGAGCACCGGCCCGAGGTCGCGGACGTTCTCGGCGAAGACGGCCAGCGCGGCCCGCAACCACGGGTGCGGGCCGATGTTCCCGATGTTCATCGCGGCGTAGGTGTCGGCGACCCGGTCGTAGGAGGCGCGGACCGCCTCGAGATCCGGCGGCTGTGGGATGCGCAGCACGCGGGCACCGTACGCGGCTGCACCGACAACGCCTCCCGGTGCAGCGCGCTACCGCGCGCCTTACCGGTTCGGTGAGGCCGCGGGCCCGTCGGACCACCCCACCCGGGTGAGCTCGGCGATCCTCGCTCGAACCACCGGGCTCAGGCGCTGCAGGACATCCCGGTTGCCCAGCTGGAAGTCCGACCAGTCGAAGCCGGGCGTCACCACCGTCGAGACCAGGCACCACCCGCCGTCCACCGAGGAGCCCTGCCACCAGTGCGCGGGAACGGTGAACTGTGGTTGCTGGCCGGCGCCGACGTCGGATCCGAGCAGAACTTCCTGGGCGCCGCCGTCAGGATCGATGACCAGCATCCGCAACGGCGCGCCGGAATGGTGGAAGTACACCTCGTCACCGGCCAGCCGGTGCAGTGCCGAGAAGTCGTCATCGATGAGCATGAACAGGATCGCGGTCGCCGCGGAGCCGGTGTAGGTACGGCGAAACAGGCCGCCCTCCAACGGCAGTGGCTCCAGCCGCAGGCCTTCCGCGAGCCTGCGGCCCACCCGCAGGTCGTCACCGTCGACGACGCGTCGTCCGCTGAGGGGTTGCCCGTTCGGGTGGCCGCCGGTGGGCAACCCGGGGCCACCCTCCGGCGCGTCGGTCACCCGGCGAGGGCAGGCACGCCGGCGAGCGCCACGGCAAGGGCATCGTCGGACAGCCCGGAATCCACCATCCGGCCACCGAGGTAGGCCTCGTAGGCGGCGAGGTCGAGCAGGCCGTGCCCGCACAGCGCCGTGACGATGACCTTCTCCTCGCCGGACTCCTTGCAGGCCAATGCTTCCGCCATGGTGGCGGCCAGCGCGTGGGTCGGCTCCGGGGCCGGCACGATGCCCTCGGTGCGGGCGAACCGGATGGCCGCGGCGAAGCACTCGGTCTGCTCGACGGCGATGGCCTCCATCAGGCCGAGTTCGTAGATGTGCGAGATCAGCGGTGCCATCCCGTGGTAGCGCAGGCCACCGGCGTGAATGGGATCCGGAACGAAGTCGTGGCCCAGCGTGTGCATCTTCATCAGCGGGGTGAACCCGGCGGTGTCCCCGAAGTCGTAGCGGTACTCGCCGCGGGTCAGCGACGGGCAGGACGCGGGTTCGACGGCGCGGATGACCGGGCTCTGCCGGCCCGCCATCTTCTCCCGCAGGAAGGGGAACGCCAGCCCACCGAAGTTGGAGCCCCCGCCGGTGCAGCCGACGACGAGGTCGGCGCCGGATTCACCGGCCATCTGCAATTGCAGCAACGCCTCCTCGCCGATGACCGTCTGGTGCAGCAGTACGTGGTTGAGCACGGATCCGAGCGCGTAATTGGTGTCCGGGTCACCGGCGGCGACCTCGACCGCCTCCGAGATGGCGATGCCGAGCGAGCCGGTGTGGTCCGGCGCGAACGCCCGCCCGGCCGAGGTCAGCGCCGACGGGGAGCGGTGAACGGTGCCGCCGAACGTCTCGATGAGGGTCCGCCGCTGCGGTTTGGCGTCGTACGAGGCGCCGACCTGCCAGACCTCGCACTCCATGTCGAACAGCGAGCAGGCGAAAGCCAGCGCCGTTCCCCATTGCCCGGCGCCGGTCTCGGTCGTCAGCTTCCTGATTCCGGCCTTGGCGTTGTAGTACGCCTGCGGGACGGCGGTGTTCGGCTTGTGCGAGCCGGCGGGTGAGACGCCCTCGTACTTGTAATAGATCCGGGCCGGCGTGCCCAGCGATTGCTCCAGCCGGTGCGCTCGGTACAGCGGCGACGGCCGCCACAACCGGTAGATGTCCTGCACCTCGTCCGGGATCGGGATGAAGGAGTCCGTGGAGACTTCCTGCAGGATCAGGTCCATCGGGAACAACGGCGCGAGGTCGGCCGGGCCGACCGGCTCGTGGGTCCCGGGGTGCAGCGGCGGCGGCGGGGGAGCCGGGAGATCCGGGACGATGTTGTACCAACTGGTCGGCATCTGGGACTCGTCGAGCAGGAACTTGTGTTGCCGAACGGGCATCGATGACCGCCTCGCGGGTGGTGGGCCCCTGCGGCGGCCCGGGTGCACGCAGGCTAATACGCGACACGGGGTGCCGGGTACAGAGGGGACGCACACAGCGCGCAGCACCGAGCGCAAAGCGCCCAGCGCGCAGCACCCAACGCGCAGCACCGAGCGCATGGCGCCCAGCGCGCAGCGGCGAGGCGCGAGTCTGCGTTTCGGATCGGCGGAGAACCCTGTCCTCTACCGGGATCAGCGCAGAACGCTGTCCGCTTCCCGGATGGACGGGTGACGGTGACCTCTTCCCGGATCGGCGGAGAACCCAGTCGTCAGGACGCGGCGACCGATCGATCAGCCGGATGCTCCGCCAGTCGCGCCGACGCCGCCCGGATCAGCACCGCCGCCCAGGTGCGGTAGGGCCGCCACGTCTCCGCGATCTCCAGGAACTGCTCACTGGTGCACGGCGCGGGCAGCCCGTACAGCTGCGTCACAAGATCTCGCACCTTGGGTTCGTCGGTCGGTGGGATGTCGGTGAAGCCGACCGCCCTGATGGTGACCAGCGACGCATAGAAGGGGCCGATTCCCTTGAGGCGCAACAGGTCGTCGGTGGTCGCCTCGGCGCCGATGTGCCGCAACCGGTCCACGTCGAGCATCCCCTCGGCGGCCTTGCGGGCGACCCCGTGCAGCCGGTCGATCTTGTCCGCGCCGAGCCCGGGGAACTCCGTCACCCGGAGCAGCTGCGCGGGCGTCGGCATCGCCGCCAGCTTCTGCCCGGCCAGTTGGAACACGGCCCCGTACTGCTCGGACAGCCGCCGCCGCACTTCGGCCATCTGCTTGGCCGGTCGGCGGGCGCTGATGATGGACCAGGCGGCGGCCTCGTACGGCGAGTAGAACAGCACCGGCAACAGCCCGGGCGCGACCTCCTGCAGCCGGCCGATCACCGGGTCCCGGGCGCCGACCTCGGCGAAGCCGGCGGCGTCGTGGTCCAGGGACAAAACCCGGGCGACCTGCCGGCGTACCGCTTCGACATCGCTTTTACCGCCGGCGTTTCCGGCGAACTGCACGACACCGTGAACGCCGTGCTCGTCCTGGCGTACCTCGACGCCGACCTGGGTGCGATTGCCGTCCAGGCAGAATGCCAGGCGCATGGTCCCGTCGAAGCGGTCGGCGTCGCGGCCGCCGAACCCGAATTGCGCCGACTCGCGCAGGCTGTAGGCCGCGGTCGGAACGATGGTGAAGTCGCTCATCGCGACCCCTGGCTGTCAGGTCGGCTGTGGTGCACGGTTCCTCCCATTTGTTGTGATCGGTCGCAGCATGCACCCGACCACCGACAGTCCCGTTCCGGCGGGTTCGCGGAAGTCGCCTGCCGCGCGCACGCGCAGGTCCTGCGCGACCTCGGCACCAGCGCGACAACAGCGCCGACGCGACGACGGCCCTCCCGCTGTCCCATAGGACATCGGAAGGGCCGTCGTTCTGGGTATGGAAGCGGTGCGGCGTGCTCCGAGGGGGGCCCGCCGGTCAGGCGGCCGCCACGACCGGCGTCAACGATTCGCTGGCAGACTCAGCCGCCTCCAGGGCCCGCGCCAGGATCTCCGCTACGTCACTCACCGGGTGCACCGTCAGCGCATCCAGCACCTCGGCAGGCACGTCGTCCAGGTCCGGCTCGTTGCGGGCCGGGATGAACACCGTGGTGACGCCCGCCCGCTGTGCGGCCAGCAACTTCTGCTTGACCCCACCGATCGGCAGCACCCGGCCGTTCAGCGTGACCTCACCGGTCATCGCGACGTCCGAGCGCACAGGCCGGCCGGTGGCCAGCGACACCAGTGCGGTCACCATCGTCACGCCCGCCGACGGACCGTCCTTGGGGACGGCACCGGCCGGGACGTGCAGGTGGATCCGCCGGTCCAGCGCGGCCCGCTCGATGCCCAGGTCGTCGGCGTGCGAGCGGATGTAGGACAGCGCGATCTGCGCCGACTCCTTCATCACGTCGCCCAGCTGACCGGTCAGCGTCAGGCTGCCCTGGCCGGACTCCGCCGTCGGGACGCCGTTCGCCTCGATGAACAGCACGTCACCGCCCATCCCGGTCACCGCCAGGCCCGTTGCCACGCCTGGCACGGCGGTCCGCTCGGCCGTCTCGGAGGTGAACCGGGGTCGACCGATCAGCTCCCGTAGGTCCGGCTCGTCGACGACGATCGGCGCCTGCGCACCGGTGGACAACTTGGTCGCCACCTTGCGGAACACCTTGGCCAGCAACCGCTCCAGCTGCCGTACACCCGCCTCGCGGGTGTAGTCGGCTGCCATCTTGCGCAGCGCGGCGTCGGTCAGTTCGACCTCGTCGGGGTTCAGCGCCGCCCGCTCGACCTGCCGGGGAAGCAGGTGGGTGCGGGCGATGGCGACCTTGTCCTCCTCGGTGTAGCCGTCCATCGTGATCAGCTCCATCCGGTCCAGCAGCGCAGACGGGATGGTGTCGAGCACGTTGGCCGTCGCCAGGAACAGCACGTCCGACAGGTCCAGGTCGATGTCGAGGTAGTGGTCGTGGAACGTGTGGTTCTGCGCCGGGTCCAGCACCTCGAGCAGCGCTGCCGCCGGGTCGCCGCGGTAGTCGGCGCCGACCTTGTCGATCTCGTCGAGCAGCATGACGGGGTTCATCGATCCGGCTTCGGTGACGGCGCGCACGATCCGGCCGGGCAGTGCACCGACGTAGGTGCGGCGGTGTCCGCGGATTTCCGCCTCGTCGCGGACGCCGCCGAGGGCGACCCGGACGAACTTGCGGCCCAGCGCCCGGGCGACAGACTCACCCAGCGACGTCTTGCCGACACCGGGCGGACCGACGAGCACCATGACGGCGCCGGAACCGCGTCCGCCGACAACCTGCAGGCCGCGTTGGGCGCGCCGGCTGCGGACGGCCAGATACTCGACGATGCGGTCCTTCACGTCGTCCAGGCCGTGGTGGTCGGCGTCGAGCACCTCCCGGGCGGCGGTGACGTCGGTGTTGTCCTCGCTCCTGCTCTGCCACGGGATCTCCAGCACCGTGTCCAGCCAGGTGCGGATCCACCCGGACTCGGGGGACTGGTCGCTGGCCCGCTCCAGCCGGCCGACCTCGCGCAGGGCTGCCTCCCGGACCTTGTCCGGCAGGTCGGCCTGCTCGACGCGGGTACGGAAGTCGTCCGCTCCGTCGGGCTCGCCCTCGCCGAGTTCCTTGCGGATGGCGGCGAGCTGCTGGCGCAGCAGGAACTCCCGCTGGCTCTTCTCCATGCCGTCGCGCACGTCGTCGCGGATCTTCTCCGCGACGTCCATCTCGGCGAGATGCGCTCGGGTCCAACCGATCAGCAACTCCAGGCGCTTGGTGACGTCGGGGGTCTCGAGGACTTCCCGCTTCTGCTCGTTGCTCAGGTACGGCGCCCAGCCGGCGGCGTCGGCCAGCACCGACGGGTCGGTCATTTTCTCCACCGTGTCGATCACCTGCCAGGCGTCCCGCTTCTGCAGGTTCGCGATGACCAGTGACTTGTACTCGGCAGCAAGCTCTTTCGTCCGGTCGGTGGTGGGTGAGTCGTCGATCAGCTCGGCCTCGACCCACAGTGCGGCGCCTGGTCCGGTGACTCCGGTGCCGATCCGGGCGCGCTGCCCGGCCCGCAACACCGCGGCCGGGGCACCGCCGGCGAGCCGCCCGACCTGCTCGATCGTCGCCACGACACCGAACGCGGAGTAGCGGTCCTGCAGCCGCGGAGCCAGCAGCAGTTCGCCTGCACCGGTCGATCCGCCGCCGGAGCGGCGATCGGTATCGGTGTCGGGAGAGTGGGCCGCCCTGGCGGCGTCGACCGCGGCCTGTGCCGGTTCGTCGAGCTCGATGGGGACGACCATTCCGGGCAGCACGACGACATCGGTGAGCGAGAGGACCGGCAACCGGCGAATATCTGGCATGGAATCCAACCCTTCAAGTTGAGCGTGTCTGACTCAATGCGCCCGGCGGCGACTTTGTTCCTTGAGCGTTCATCTCTTCGCTGACGGCGAACGAGGCACACGAGCCGCGACAGTCGCGTCGCGGGCGGTGATCTGCGGGCGGTGATCTGACTGTGGTGTAGGGCCCGATCACGACGCACAATCGGCCGGGCAATCTCCCGCCGACGGGAGTAACCGCCGCAGCCAGGTGGTTGTGCCGAGCAGTCAACAGACGGGCGGTGGGCCGGGTGTCACGTGCAGGCAGCAGTGCGACACATCCCGGCGCAGGGCCCGGCGACGACGAACCGCTGGTCTACGCGTCCGCCCGGGGTAAGTGGGTGCTGATCGCGACGGTGCTCGGCAGCGGGTTGGCCCAGCTCGACGGCACCGTGGTCAACGTCGCGCTGCCGCGCATCGGTGAGGACCTGGGCGGCGGACTGACCGCCCTGCAGTGGACGCTCAACGCCTACACGCTGACGCTGTCCGGCCTCTTGCTGCTCGGTGGATCCCTGGGCGACCGGCTGGGCCGGCGGAAGATCTTCGTGCTGGGGGTTCTCTGGTTCACCGCCGCCTCGGTGGGGTGCGCGCTGGCGCCGGGAACCGAGGTGCTGATCGCCATGCGGGCGCTGCAGGGCGCAGGCGCGGCGCTGCTCACGCCTGGGTCGCTGGCCATCCTGCAGGCGTCGTTCCGCAAGGAGGACCGATCCACCGCGGTCGGCGCGTGGTCCGGGTTGGGCGGGGTGGCGACCGCATTCGGGCCGATCCTGGGCGGCGTGCTGGTGGGCGTTGCGCCCTGGGGATGGCGGCTGGTCTTCCTGATCAATCTGCCGCTCGCCGTCGTCGTGATCCTGTTGAGCGCCAAGTACATCCCCGAGTCCCGCGACGAGATGACGGAAGGAAAGCTCGACATCTCCGGTGCCGTACTGGCGTCGGTGGGGTTGGGGGCGGTCATCTACGGACTGACCGAGGGACCGGGCAGCGGCTGGTCCACCGTCAACATCGCGGTCACCGCGATCGGCGTCGTCCTGCTCATCGCCTTCCTGTTCCTGGAGGGGCACAAGGCGAACCCGTTGCTGCCGTTGGACTTGTTCAAGTCCAGGCAGTTCACCGCCGCCAACCTGGTGACGTTCACGGTGTATGCGGCGCTGGCCGGCGCGCTGTTCCTGCTGCCGGTGCAGCTCCAACTGGTCGCCGGCTTCACGCCGGTGCAGGCGGGGGCGGCCACCCTGCCGATCACGGTGATGATGTTGCTGCTGTCGGCGCGGATGGGGCGGCTGTCGGCGCGGATCGGGCCGCGGCTGCCGATGACCGTCGGGCCGGTCATCGCCGGCGCCGCCATGGTCTGGCTCACTCGGGTGGGCCCCGACGCCACGTACGTCGGCGATGTCCTCGCGCCGATGATCCTGTTCGGCCTCGGCCTGTCCTTCACCGTGGCGCCGCTGACGTCGACCGTGCTGGCGGCTGCCCCGGACCATCAGGCCGGTGTGGCGTCGGCGATCAACAACGACGTCGCCAGGGTGGCCGGCCTGATCGCGGTGGCGGTGCTGCCGTCGTTGGCGGGGATCACGCCCGAGGCGTACGCGAACCCGGAGATGCTGTCGTCCGGGTTTCAGCGCGCGGTGCTCATCGCCGGCGGGTTGTGCGTCGCGGGCGGGCTGCTGGCTCTGCTGACCATCAGGTCTCCGGATGCCGGCGCGCCGGACGCCGCGGGGCCCGGCTCACCCGCCGACGACCGGGTCGGTGACGCGAGGCGGCTTGCCGCCGACGCCGATACGCCCGGCGAGGTCGACGCGGCGGCGGTCTCTGCGGTGGACGCCGGGCCGGTTGACGGTGCGCGGCTGGACGGGCAACCGCGCGAGCCCGCGGCTCACGGCGCCGGCCATCGGGGATCCGGCGGCGTGCTGCGCCGGTTGGCCGAGGATCCGGCGATCGGGTGCGCCGCCTGCCCGGTGCTGGCCCCGCACATCCGGCCGCGGTGATCCCGGGTGCAGGCGCCGTCCCCGGCGCCGGACCGACGGGGTGAAATCGCATGCCGTCGCGGGCAGGTCACAGCGCGCCCGGGGCGCGGAGTTGATCATGACGAGACTCGCGCATTTCGCCCGCGACACGCCGACAAACCGGAGATCTTTGCCATGATCAACTGCCATCGGGTCTGACGACGATCAGCCCGCGAGCCGGACGACCGGAAAGGAAGCAGATGGCCAGTACGCGCGGGTTCCTCGGGCGGAGTCACAAGGAGCGGGACCCCCGGCTCCCACCGGGGCAGTACGACGTCGGCTCCGATTGGCCGGTGCTGACCGCGGAGGTGACCCCGCGCATCGCCCCGGAGCGGTGGAGCATCACCGTCGACGGTCTGGTGAACACCCCGACCACGTGGACCTGGGCGGAGGCGCATGCCCTGCCGCCGTCGGTGTACGAGGGCGACATCCACTGCGTCACAACGTGGTCCAAGCTGGCCACGAGTTTCGAGGGGGTGAGCGTCGACACCCTGCTCGACGCGGCCGGTCCGCGCCCGGAGGCGTCCTTCATCCTGGCCACCTCGTCCACCGGCTACACCACGAACCTGCCGCTGGCCGACGTCACCGGCGGGAAGGCGTGGGTGGTCTGGACCCACGAGGGCCGGCCGCTGCCCACCGACCACGGCGGACCGGTGCGGATGCTGGTGCCGCACCTGTACTTCTGGAAGAGCGCGAAGTGGATCTCCAAGATCACCCTGCTCGACCATGATCAGCAGGGTTTCTGGGAGCGCAACGGCTACCACGACCGCGGAGATCCCTGGCTGGAGCAGAGGTATCAGGGTGACTGAGAGCGTCGAGGCCGCACCCGGCGGCGGCATGACGACCTGGGCGGCCGCCCCGATGGACCTGTCCGGGGCCACCCCGGGAGCCGCGCTCGCCCAGTTGGCCCGGCCGCGGCCGGATTCGAAGCCGGCGCCCACCGGAGCGTGGCGCACCGCGAAGGTTGCCCAGGTCAGCCACCCGACGCCGCGCTCGGTGGTGCTGCGGCTCGACGTCCCCGACCGGATCGATCACCTGCCCGGGCAGCACTACGTCGTCCGGCTTCGCGCCGACGACGGGTACGTCGCGCAGCGCTCGTACTCGGTGGCCTCACCCCCGTCCGATCCGCTGGTGGAGCTCTGGGTCGAGCGGCTGGAGGACGGCGAGGTGTCGGGCTTTCTGGCCGACGTCGTGGAGCCGGGTGACGAACTGGAGGTGCGCGGCCCGATCGGCGGCTGGTTCGTCTGGGACGGCTCGATGATGGCCGTCGGCGTCGCGGGCGGCAGCGGGGCGGTGCCCCTGGTGGCGATGCTGCGGCACGCGGCGGCCATCGGTCGGCCGGAGATGCTCAAGCTCGCGGTGTCCGCGCGCACCATGGCCGACCTGCCGTTCCCCGACGAGCTCGCCGCTGCGGGCGCGTTCATCGCCCTGTCCCGCAGCGACCGGCCGGGGCGACCCGCGGGTCGGTTGACCGCGGACGAGCTGCGGCCACTGGTCGTCCCCGAAGCCGTGACGTTCGTCTGCGGATCGGCGGCGTTCGCGGAATTCGCGAGCAGGTTGCTGGTGGATCTGGGCTGCCCGTCTGCCGACGTCCGGGTGGAACGGTTCGGTCCGAGCGGCTGACCGGCGCGCAGGACCGCTGCCGCCGAACGGCTCTCAGCTCGACGGCGCCGATACCCGTTGCGCGGCAGCGGGATCCGGCGGCAGCGGTCCGGCGAAGCGGGCCAGCGCGATGGCGCCGCTGACCGCGATGAGGAACCCGGCCGTGGCGACCAGCGCGTAGCCGGAACGCACCTGGTCACCCAACACGATGATGCCGAACGCCGACGGCACCACGGTGTTGGTGGTGAACGTGACCGCGGCGACGACCGTCACCTTGCCGCGCTGCAGCGCCATCGCGAACAGCACGGTGCCGATGATCCCGTCGATCACGATCACCCACAGGTCCGGCTGCAGAACGAGTCTCCACAACGGGTCGGGCACATTGAGACCCCGCGACGCCACCGCGACGCAGGTGAAGGCGAGGCCTGCACCGAAGGCCAGCAGCACGGCGGACCAGCTGCCGCGCAGGCGTGATCCGAGCGCGGCGAGCGTGCCGAGCGGGAGGGCCATCGCCAGCAGCAGCCACGGCCAGAACGGTGCCAGGGGCGGCACGTCCTGCGCCTGCGAGGACAGGCCCAGCAGCAGCAGTCCGGTGACGGAGGCTCCGAGGGCGACCCAGCCGGTGCGCCCGAGGGGGCGGCCGGACGCGGCGACGATCAGTGCCGTCACCGCGACGCTGGAGGCGACGATCGCCTGCACCAGGTAGAGCGGCAGGATCTGCAGGGCGATGACGGTGCAGGCGAATCCGAGCAGGTCCACCGTCAGGCCGGCGAAGTAAACCGGTTCGCGTAGCAGCGGTCCCAGCTCACCGGGGCGTGCTCCGTGACGGGCGGCGCGGCGGATCCCGAACGCCTCGACCGCCGAGCCGACACCCGAGCCCAACGACGCGAGAATCGCGAACGTCAGGCCGACCAGCATTGCGGCAGTCTCGCACCGAGGCGGGTGGGTCCGGCGAAACACACCGGAGCATCGGGAGGCGCTGCTGTCCGGGTCACCGCGCCGCCGGTCCGGACCACACGTGCGCCGGGGCCGTGGAGTAATGATGGCGATGGAATTGCCGGAACCCGGCGCGGATCACCGCCGGCATCGTGCTGCTGACGGTGACGACCATCAAATTCGGCGGTGTTCCTGCTCAGCACGCAGCACTGCGACAGACATCCGGCGCTCGTTCATTCGCGCGGGTCACGCACACGCCGGGTTACTGGTGAACCTGGGTGTGGTGTGGTCACAGCTGACCGGTGCGACCATCCTCGCCCGGTTCTGGCGGTGGCCGGCCGGGACCGGCGTTCTCGTTGCCGCCGTGGCGATGTCGGCGGGCTCCCTCTTCTCGGCGAGGGGTGCCGGCAGGACCGGGCCGAACAGATGGATCGGGCTGCTCTTCGGCGGAGCCGCGGCGCCCGCCGGCGGCGTGGTTGCGCTCGGGTTCGGCCTGCTCCCGGCGGGGTGACGGCGCTGAACCGATGACGCCGGTGCCGCGCCCTGCTCCACCGGCGCACGATTCGGAGCCGCCGATGCGCTGCCGATCCGTCACACTCGCAGGACGCGGTCCATGGGTTTGCCCTTGGCGAGTTCATCCACCAGCTTGTCCAGGTAGCGGATCTTCTGCATCAGCGGGTCGTCGATGTTCTCCACCCGCACGCCGCAGATCACACCGGTGATGGAGGACGCGTTGGGGTTGAGGTGCGCAGCGCCGAAGAAGTCCTCGAACGTGGTGCCTGCGGCGAGATGGTGGTTCAGGGTGGGCTCGTCGAAGCCGGTCAACCATTCGATGACCTCGTTCAATTCCTCCCGGGTTCGCCCCTTGCGCTCGACCTTGGTGACGTAGTGCGGATAGACCGAGGCGACGCTCACCGTGAAGATCCTGCTCATGCCGATGAGCGTAGTGAGGAGTGGCACCAGTGTCCCGAGTCGATCACCGCCCGCGCGTGACGGCACCGCAATCATGCCCAGCCTGCCATGTCGGGGGTTTGCGATGCGTGCGCGCAGCTCACGGCGCACTCGTGAACGAGGCAGTCGGCTGCGCGGCGAGATCGGTTGTGGGGGTGAGTCCCGGCCGCCCTGCCGTCATCTGCAGGCGGTCACCGCAGGTCGACCGACACCGCTCCCCGAACCGCCGGCATGGCGACGATCCGGGAAGCGGTGCGGTGGCCCGTCGACCGCGAACCGGCGACGTCGCGAGAACCCGCTACCAGCGGGGACCGTTCGGACCACCGGGCGCTCCGGGGCCGGGATCCATGAAGCCTGGCACGGACTCGCAGTTGCCGTCGTCGTCGCATTCCGAGGTCCACTCGTCGTCCGGCCGGGCTTCGATGTCCGGGTCGGTGGGCGCGTCGGCCTCGGACGTCAGGAACCAGATGACGATCGGGAAGGCCCCGAAGCTCTCTCGGTCCGGGGTGGCTGATGCCGCCCCGGAGACGCCGACGGTCAGGGCTCCGGCGAACGCCAGTGCTCCGATGGCGACCTTGATGCGGTGCAGCCGCTTGTCGGCAGACACGGCGGTCAGTCGACTTCGACGGTGTAGTGCAGGGTGGCGTCGAGCTTGCGGTCGGTGAACCGGTAGCTGCGTGCGCCCTCGCCCCATCCCTGAGCCGGGGTCCAGACGTGGGTGAAGTCGTCCCGATCGTCCTTCCCCGACGTGGCGGTGTCCCGTTCGGCGAGGAAGCCGCTCACGGTGAGGTTGTCGTTCGAATCCCGCTCGATGGAGTACGACTGGTCGAGCGTGACCTGTCCACCGCTGCCCACCAGTGTCGGGTTCGACGAGGATCGACTGCTCACCGTCGTCCCGTTGACGGCGAAGTTCCAGTACAGCTTGCCCTTCTGCAGTGGTTCGCCGTCGTTCTCGACGTCGACGCGCTCGAAGAGCACCGTGATGTTCGGCATTGCAGGCTCCTTCTGTTCCGGCTTCGGCCTTTCCGAAGCACATCAACAGGAGCCCGCGAGTGGCATTCACCAATGAGTCGAATGACGTAGACGTCGGTCGCGGCGCGCTTACGTCTTTCGGGGGACTCAGCGAACGGTGATGTCGAACGACCCGATCTCGTCCCGGCTCTCGAAGATCCGGATCAGCAGTCGTTTGGCACAGTTCCCGCACACCGGTCTGCCCTTGGGCGAGGCGACGCGGTCGCCTCGGGGCTTACCGCACAATGATTGTTCCGCCGCGTCGCTGCGATACAGATGCACGGCACCGTCGGCGTCGCTCGTGAGGCTGGCCATGTAATCCGGCATGGCCAAACTGTCCGCCTAGTGCTGGTATCTGTCCAATCGGGCACCGCCCGGCAAGGTCAACGCCATCCGCGCGGCTTCGGTGCGATTCTTGGCGCCCAATTTGTTGAGAATGTTGCTCACATGCACGCCGGCCGTTCGTTCGCTGATGTGCAGTGCTCGGGCGACCTTGCGGTTGGTCGCCCCGGTGGCGAGCAGCTCGAGGACCTGTTGCTCCCGGGGGGTCAGGCCCCGTGCGTTCGGCGGCGTCGATGTCCGCTGGTCGGCCGGTGCCGTCGTCTCGGTCGGCAGGTCGCCGACCGCGGCCAGCCGGCGGATGTCCTGTTCCAGCGGTGCCGCACCCAGGCTCTGGGCAACTCGCAACGAATCGCCGAGCGCCTGCGCTGCAGCGGTTCTGGCCTGGGAGCGAAGTCGTTCGGCGGCGAGCCGGAACAGGCAGTAGGCGCCGGAGTGCGGCTCGCTGTGTCTTTGCCAGCCGGCGGCAGCGGTCCGCCACTGGTCCGCCGTGTCCGATGCGGTGACCCGGGCGGCTTCCGCTTCGCAGCTCGTCAGCAGCACTGCGGCAACGTCCAGCGGGCTCCGAGCCGCGGCCGCGCGGGCGAGCGTGACGTACTCGTCCCGTTCGGCGTCCAGCGCGGGGTGCCGGACAAGCGCACCGCCCGCTTCCGCCTGGTCCGCCACCGCACGCAAGGCGAGCCAACAGGTCCGCAACAGCGGAACGGCATCCTGCCGGCTCCGTAACGCAGAGATTGCGGTGGCGGCGGCGTCCGCAGCCGCTGCCGGGTCACCGTCCTGGAGGGCCCGCTCAGCGGTCAGCCGCGCCACGGCGGCCACCGCGTAGGGGTCTTCGACGCCCAACGCCCGCGCGGCGGCGAGTTCGGTGTCGGCAGCCGGGCGCCGGCCGCGGGCCAGTTCCACTTCCGCGATGCGGGTTCGCAGGTAGAACGCCACCCCGGGATTCGAGACGTCCGCCAGGGCCTGTCGTGCGGTGGCGACCGCTTGGTCCCAACGGCCGGTGACGACCAGCGCCGACACCTCGTTGTTCCGCAGATTGGTCACCAGTGAGGTGACGTTGCCGAAGCGACGGCATGCGCGGATGCCGTCGGCCGCGATCCGGGCGCAGTCAGCGTGCCTGCCGAGAACGCCGAGCGCGAAGGCGAGGTTGCTGTAACAACGCAGGATCAGTTCCAGGTCGTCGATGCGCAGCACCTGCGGCAGGCATGTCTCGAGCATGGTGATGGCTGTCTCGGCGTCGCCCAGCTGAGCGCGGGCAGCGGCGGCGGTGATCACGGCGTGCGTGCGATCCCGCTCGTCGCCCGCCGCGGTCTCGACCACGAGGGCCTCACCCGCGACGCTGACCGCTTCCTGGCTCTGCCCTGCCAGCATCAAGGCTTGCGCCAGGGCCGCCAACGCGGAAAGCCGCAGCGGATGTGGACCGTGCGGTGGAAGCACCGCAAGCGCGCGCCGGTAGGCGAGCAGGGCCGCAACGGTCTCCCCAGCGGCAGCCAACGCCCGGCCGGTGGCCAGCTGGGTGGCCGCCGACTCCTCCGCGGTGAGCGGGAAGGTTGCGGCCTCGGTGAGTAGTTCCAGCGCCCCTCGCGGGTCGCCCGACCACTGGGCGGCCGTGGCGGATTCCCGGAGCACGTCGTTCCAGCTGGCGCCCGCGACGTCGGCCGGGTGCTCGACGCTGGGCCACCACCGTCGGAGAGTGTTGTACAGGGTGCGCGCGTCGCTGAACGCGGATACGGTCTGCGCGCGCCGCGCGGCCTTCAGCGTGTACGGCAACGCCTCCTGGTGCCGTCCACAGGCATGCAGGTGATAGGACAGTGAACCGAATGCGGTCGGGTCCCGTCCGGCTCCGGACGACAGCAGCGCATCGGCTGCCGCGTGGTGGGCGTCCCTTCGTTCACCCGGCCCCATGCTGCGGGTGACCGCCTCCCGGATGAGGGCGTGTCGGAAGTCGATGCCGTCGTCGTGGACGACGATCAGGTGCCGTCGACGCAACTCCCGGCACAGCCGGTCGAGCTCGGGTGACGGGAGATCGGCCGCGCGGACGAGGACGTCATCGGGTTGGCTGCCCAACACCGCCAGCAGGACAAGAAGCCGGCGCTCGGATGGTGGCAGGGTCTCGACTGATGTGGCCAGTGAGTCCACCACCGTGGCCGGCGCTGAACCGATGTCCGGCTGCGACGCCAAATGCACTGCGATGAAGGGTATTCCGGCGGACATCACGCTGATCCGGGCGATGCGATCGGCGTCCGGGGGATCGATCATCGGCTCGAGGAGTTGGTGCATAGCGGCGTCGTCCAGCGGCGCGAGTGCGAGCGTGACGGCGCCCGGAATCCGGCTCAACTCGGCGGCGGCGGTGCCGTCGGCCGGCGTGTCGCGGCGGGTCAGCAGGAAGCCGACCGGCGCGCGAACAGTCCGCGTCGCCCAGGACAGCAGGTCGACGCTGGCGGCATCCGCCCAGTGCAGGTCCTCCACGATCGCGAGCAGGGGGCGTCGCCGGCCCGCAGCGGAGACCAGTTCGACGAAGGCAGCGAACAACCGGGTCGCGTTGCGGTCGGTTCCGTCGATGTCTGCCGGACCTATCAGGGGCTGCAGACCTCGCTGCACCTCGGGGGACAGCGACGCGAGGATGTCCGGGTATTGGCTGATGAGGTCCGTGACCAAGGCGGCGATCGGCCCGTACGGCATCACGGACGCCTCGACCGGGGCGCAGAACCCGCGCACCACGTGCAGTTGATCGCCGGCTGACCTGCTCGCGATCCGATCGACCAGGGCGGTCTTGCCGATGCCGGGTTCGCCTCGGACCAGAACGACTGCCGGACGGCCGAGGGAAATGTTCTGCAGCGCCGCCGAGATCGCCCGTATCTCGCGGTCACGTCCGATGCACTGCGAACCGGACATTTCCATGTCGACCATGGTGGCAGTCGATCGTCACCGCCGTTACCCGATTTTCCCGGTCGGGCGCTGGCGACCGCCTACCGCTCGCGGACGGCGTAGGTGAGGTGGCTGACCCGGTCCGAATGCTCGGCGCGGACTTGTGACAGGGCGATGCGGTTTGCGTCCACACCGTCGAACAACCGGACGCCGGAGCCGAACAGGACGGGTGAGAGTGCGATTGAGAATTCCTCGATCGCGCCGGCGTTCAGATACTGCAGGACGGTCGCGCCGCCACCGGCGATGCGGACGTCACGGTCACCGGCGGCCTCTCGGGCGAGGGCCAAAGCGGTCTGGATGCCGTCGTTGACGAAGTGAAAGGTGGTGCCGCCCGGGCGTTCCCACGGCTCGCGGCGCTGATGGGTGAGGACGAACACGGGTGTGTGGAACGGCGCATTCTCCGGCCACATCGCCTCGCCGGCATCGAACATCCGCTTGCCCATCACGCTGGCACCGGTTCGCTCGAAGGTCTCCCGCACGATGTCGTTGTCCCGGCCCTCCTCGCCGCCGTTGCCCAGGGTCAGTAGCTCCCGGAAGAACCGTGTCGGAAACACCCACCGCTGCAATTTCATCCATTGCCGCCCCATCAATTCCTCGCTGCTCTCCGGCGCGATGAAACCGTCCAGCGACATCGACACGCTGAAGAACACCTTCCCCGCCATCAGACCTGGCCCGCGTTACGGAGGATCTCGGCGACATGGGCGGCGAGGTGGTCGAGGGTTTGCCGGCCACCCTCGATCGCGTGGTATTTCTCGGCCGCCTCGTCGCGCAGTTCCTTGGTGGGAAAGACGGTGCGCATCTCGATCCGGGTTCGTGCACCTTCGGGCCGGAGGGTGAGCACCGACTCGAAAGCGTTGGGGTCGCCGCGGAATTCGCCGTGCAGCAACGCAATTCGGCCGGGCTCGGTGATGTCGGTCCAGGTGATCCATTCCTGGTAGTCCGTCCCGTCGGGTCCGTGCATGACGAAGTCCCACACGCCGCCGACCCGGAAGTCGAATGTCCGCGTTGTGGTCGTGAACCCGTTCGGCCCCCACCATCGCGACAGGTGCCGCACCTGCGTGAAGGCCTCGAACACCAACTCCCGTGGGGCGTCGATGACCCTGTCGACGACGATCTCCCGGTCCGCCGCCGCCGACTGCACCGGCGCTTGTGGTCCCGTCGTATTCATCGGCTATTCCCTCCGCTGTTCGTGTTCGAGGTCGCGCACGTAGGCGTCCAACCGGTCGAAGCTCTCGTTCCAGAACTGCTCGAAGCCACCGGTCCACTCGTGCACCGGTCGCAGCCCGCGGGCGTCGATGGCGTACAGGCGCTGCTTGCCCGCCTTGCGGTCCCGCACGAGTCCCACCTCGCGCAGCACGCGCAGGTGCTTGGACGCCCCCGGCTGTGTCAAGTGCAGCTCGCGGGCCACCTCGGTCACCGGCCGCTCGCCGGCCCGCAACAGCACGAGAATCTCCCGCCGCTGCGGCTCGGCGATGGCGTTGAACACGTCCGATGTTGTTGCCGCCCGCGCCATGCCGACCATCGTATGCCTATATCGGCATGCGTCAAGGCTTGTGGTGGACGACCCTGACGCTCACTTCGTTGCAGGGCCGCTCGTGCCGTCGACCAACTTCTGCATGGTCCGGCACATTGCGTCGAATTCCCTGGCGCCCACGATCGTCCGCCACTGCTCTTCGATCTCGGCGACCCTGTCCCCGGCATCGTTCAGGGCCTGCCGACCGCGTTGCGTCGGAAAGATCAACTTGGCACGCCCGTCGGCGGAATCCGGGCGGCGTTCGAGATATCCCAAACCCTGCAGTTCGCTGACGAGTTCGGACGTGGTCGCCAGACTGAGCTGTGCTCGGGCGGCCAACTCGGTCAACCGCACCCCGTCGATCCCGAGGTTGCCGAAGATCTGCAAATGCGGCGGGCGCAGGTCGGCGTACCCGCCATCCACGGCCGGGGCGATCAACTCTTCCCTGAACTCGCGCAGCAGGCGCAACAGCAGTTGCCCGATGGCGAGGCGATCGGTGGGCAGATCCCTTGACGACGGCACGGTGCCGGATCATACTTCGGAGACCGAAACTTCGGTCGCCGAAGCATTGTGGAGGTGAGCATGTCGTCGCAATCCACCGCTGTCGCGAGAACCATCGAGACCCGGGTGGGCCCCTTGCGGGTGCAGACGGACGGGTCCGGGCCACCGGCCTTGCTGTGGCACAGCCTCTTCGTCGACTCGACGACATGGAATCGCCTTCGGCCGCGACTGGTCGGCGAGCGACGGCTCGTCCTCGTCGACGGCCCGAATCACGGCGCGAATGCTCGGCGCCGGGTGCCTTTCACCCTCAACGACTGCCTCGGCGCGGCCATCGACATCCTCGATGACCTGGGCATCACCGAGCCGGTCGACTGGCTGGGCAATGCATGGGGCGGGCACGTCGGGTTGCTGTTTGCTGCGGATCATCCGCAGCGATGCCGGTCACTGATGGCGATCGGTGCGCCGGTGCACGGGCTGAGCCCTGGGGATCGGCGGCAGATCCGCCTGCTGGCGGCGTTGTACCTGGTCGGTGGCGCCGCAGCCGTCAGCAGGTTGCTGGTGGACGCGCTAGTCGGCCGCGATTCACGGACTTCCGATCCGGAGGCGAGAAGCATTGTGCGGCAGGCGTTCGAGCGGGCCGGGCGGCTCGGCATGTTCGACGCCGTCCGCTGGCTCAGTCTGCAGCGACAGGACCTGACGCCGACACTCCACCGGATCGAGCGCCCGACGCTGGTGACGACCGGCCCGGACGATCCGATGTGGACGATAGCCTCCGCACGCGATGCAGCTGGTCGATTGCCGTTCGGCGCCCTGGTCATCCTGCCGGGCAGCGGTCACATCGGTCCGCTCCTGCAATCGGCTCCGGTACTGGGCGACCTGATCATCGATTTCTGGCGGGACCCGACAGCGACCGTGAGCAGCCGGTCGGCGGCAACGCCGTCGCCCGCTTGAACAGCGACGGCGTCCGCTCTCACGACTGACGCGACTGCCTTTGGATCGGCGTGCGCGGACGGCCTGCTCGGCACTTCGCGCGAGTTGAATTGAGACTTCGCTCAGTGCCCGGCGGTGCGGTACTTGGCAAGGCGAGGGCGGGTCAGCAGGTAGGCGATGACGATCGCCCCGATCGTCAGGAACAGCCGGTTGGGATCGACCGCGGGCAGCCACTTGACCTGCCCGTCCTTCACGACGTACGCGCCGGCCGGACGCCCGGTCACGCCGAAGCCGCCGCCCTCGCCCTCCTGGCCCTTCTCGTCATGGCCGGAGCCGCCGCCGGCGCCGCCCTTGACAGCGGCCGCCGGAATGACCGTGACGCCGTCCTTTTCGTAGGGATCCCCGAACACACGCTTGACCGTGACGGCGTCGCGCGTCTTGCCCAGTACCTCGTCGACCTTCATGACGGCTCCTTGACTGTTCCGGACCTGTGTTCCCCCACCGGTTCGACCATGGATGCCCCGCCCTCCTGCGGGAAGTGCCGAAGGTCCCATCGCGGGGTCGAGGTGGCGGCCGCGGCGGGGCCTCGCGACCGGGTCAGCGGGTCGGCCGGCGCGGTCGCGGGTGATGGCCGTCAATTCCAGGGCCATGTGACGGCTTCCGTCTGCGGATCGCGATCGGGTGATCTGGTGCCATCAGGCAGTCGCCATTTTGGGGGTGATCGTCCCAAATGATCGAAACGGTTGCCCTGGCTCAACCCTCCTTGACCACCGTGTACCAGATGCGCTCGGCGACCGCGGCGAGTTGTTCGCCTGCATCGAGCAACCTGCGGTACAGCTCGCGCTTCGCCACCACCTCCCGCAGGTCCTTGTTCGACAGCAGATCGTGCATGGCCCGCCGGTACACCTTCTCCATGCGCCGCTCGGCCGCCAGCGCCGCGTCCGCCTCCGCGGTGGCAGTGTCGCCCCGGCCGGTCAACTGCTCGAACGCGGCGCGGACGTGGGCCATGCCGTCGACCAGTTCGGCCGCCAGTTGGGCGGCCCGCTCGTCCGGATCGATGGCCAGCACCTCCGTCTCCCGGACGATGTTCTTCGCGGCGTTGAGCACACCGTCGAGCAACTCGGACAGGCTGTAGAGGTCCTCTTGATCGACCGGCGTGCTGAAGGCCTGGCGCAGCTGCGCCTGCAGGGTCCGGCGAACCCGGTCGGCCTCATGTTCGGTCGCGCGGACCACCGACCCCTGGTCTGCGTCACCGCCGGCCCAGGCGGCGAACGCGGCCAGGCCGCGGGCCGTCACCTCGGCCTGGGCCCGCAACGTGCCCAGGACATCTGGCGTCTCCGGCAGGAACCAGTGCAGCCTCACCCGAGCACTCCCTCCACCAACGCGATCCCCGCCCCCAGCGCGGCGCAGCCCGGCAGCGTGACGACCCAGGCAAGCAGGATCTCCCGCACCACCCTCCAGCGGACGTGCCGCATGCGGCGTGCGGCGCCCACGCCGACCACCGAGGAGGCCACGACGTGCGTCGTGCTCACCGGCGCGCCCAGAGCCGCCGCGCCGCCGATGACGAGGGTGCTCGCCCCCTGACTGGCCAGCCCGTCCAGCGGGCGGATCCGGTAGATCCCCCGGCCGATCGTCCGCACGATGCGCCAGCCCCCGAGCGCCGTGCCCACCGTCATCGCGAGCGCGCAGGCGACCTTCACCCAGGTCGGCACCACGAAGGCCGGCAGTGCGCCGGCGGCGACGAGGGCGAGCGTGATGAGGCCCATCGTCTTCTGCGCGTCATTGGTCCCGTGCGCGAAGGCCAAGGCCGCCGACGTCACCCACTGCCCGGCCTTCAGCGGGCGGGTGACCGCCCGATCCGCGCGGCGCAGCGCCCGCCGGGCGGACTCGTCCATTGCCCACCCGGCGAACCCGCCGATCAGCGGCGACGCCGCGAGCGCCACCAGGACCCCGAGCACGCCCACCGGCCGCCACCCGTCGAAGCCACCCCAGTTCACCGAGCCTGAACCGGCGGTCGCGATGCTGGCGCCGACCAGGCCGCCGACCAACGCGTGCGAGGAGGAGGAGGGCAGCCCGAGCCACCAGGTCAGCAGGTTCCAGCCGACCGCCGCGAGCAACGCGGCCGTCAGGATCTGCAGGGTGTCGCCGCTGTCGATCTCGACCAGCCCGCCGACGGTGTCGGCGACCGCGGTACCGGCCAGGATCGGCCCGAGCACGGTGAAGACTGTGGTGACCGCCAGGGCCTGGCCCGGCGTCATGGCCCGGGTCGCGACGGGGGCCGCCAGCGAGTTCGACGAGTCGTGGAAGCCGTTGGTGAGGTCGAACGCCAGCGCGAGGCCGACCACGACCGCCAGCCATACGGCGTCCATGGTGCCCATCCTGCCGGGGCGACGCGGCGCGGGCTTGCGCACGTCGCGCGTCGGCCGGTCACCGGGGTGCGTGGTCACAGCAGTCACGGCAGACACGTGGGACTGGAACCGGGACGAGAACGGAGCCGGACGAGGTGGCGCACCATCTCCCCCTGCCTGCCGGCCCACACCCAGCGGCTCCCGGCCGATTTCGACGACGTGGCAGGCGATCTCGATCGGGCAGCGATCATGCGGCATTTCGTCGCCGGCACACCGGGCCCAGAGCGTGGGGCCGATTCCAGCAAAGGAATTCACTGATTTCGGGGGCTGTTTCCACCGACATCACGTTCGTGGTCGGCACCGACCTCGAGACGGATCAACTCGGCGTCGTGACGCTGATCGACCGCAGCTGACGAACGGCGGGTGTGTGCAGTGCGGCCGGGGGACCGGCTAGCCGTGACGCAGACCACACGAGCAGACTGGGTTCTCGTACTCGCCCGACGTCGCGCGGAGGGGATCACAGTGAGCTCATCGGTCGATGTGTACTCGGTTGTTGACGACACGGATCTGGAGCGGCTGGTCACCGGGCAGCATCACGATCCGCATCACGTGTTGGGTGCGCATCCGGTGCGCGACGGTGAGGGTCGCGATCGGGTGGTGATCCGCGGGTGGCGCCCCGGGGCCGTCGGGATGGTCATCCTGGCCGATGGTCAGCGGGTCGAGATGAGCCGCGTTCATGCCGCCGGCGTGTTTGCCGGCGCCCTGGAGGGGCGGGTCGTCCCGGACTACCGGCTGGAGACGACCTATCCCGACGGGGTCGTGGTCGTCATGGACGATCCGTACCGGTACTGGCCGACGTTGGGGGAGCTCGACCTCCACCTGCTGGCGGAGGGTCGGCACGAGGGCCTGTGGCACCACCTGGGCGCGCAGGTGCGGACGCACCAGCAAACCCAGGGGACGTCGTTCGCCGTCTGGGCGCCGGGCGCCCGGGCGGTCCGCGTCGTGGGCGACTTCAACGGCTGGGACGGCCGCCTCCACCCGATGAGGGTCCTCGGCAGCTCGGGGGTCTGGGAGATCTTCCTGCCCGACGTGGGTGTCGGCGCGCACTACAAATACGAGATCCTCACCCAGCAGGGCCAGCTGAGCCTGCGGGCGGATCCGTTCGCGTTCGCCGCCGAGGTGCCGCCGGCCACCGCCAGCATCGTCGCCCAGAGCAGCTACGAATGGCACGACGAACAATGGAATGCGCAACGGGAGACCACCGATCTGATGCATTCCCCGGTGTCCATCTACGAGTGCCACCTGGGCTCGTGGCGATTCACCCAGGATGCCGACGGCCGGTGGCGGCCGCTCACGTATCGCGAGGCGGCCCACGTGCTACCGGAGTACCTGCACGTCCTCGGCTTCACCCATGTCGAGTTCCTGCCGGTCGCGCAGCATCCTTTCGCCGGCTCGTGGGGTTACCAGGTGACGGGCTTCTACGCGCCGTCATCCGTGCACGGAACACCCGACGACTTCCGTTACCTGGTCGACCAACTCCACCAGGCGGGTATCGGGGTTCTCATCGACTGGGTACCGGGTCACTTTCCCAAGGACGACTGGGCTCTGGCGCATTTCGACGGCACCGCCCTGTACGAGCACGCCGATCCCCGGCTGGGTGAGCACCAGGACTGGGGCACCCTGGTGTTCAACTACGGGCGTCACGAGGTTCGCAACTTCCTGCTGGCGAATGCGCTGTATTGGATCGAGGAGTTTCACGTCGACGGCCTGCGGGTCGATGCGGTCGCATCCATGCTTTACCTCGACTACTCCCGCAACGAGGGCGAGTGGATCACGAACCGGTTCGGAGGCCGGGAAAACCTCGATGCTGTCGACTTCATCAGGCAGGCCAACGAATTGGTCTACCGGCACCACCCTTCGGTGATGCTCGTCGCCGAGGAGTCGACCTCCTGGCCGGCGGTGTCCCGACCCACGTATCTGGGTGGTCTCGGCTTCGGGTTCAAATGGAACATGGGGTGGATGAATGACACCCTGGTCTACTTTTCGAAGGACCCGGTGCATCGGCGCCACCACCATCACGAGCTGACGTTCGCCCTGCTGTATGCCTTCACCGAGAACTTCATCCTGCCGATGAGCCACGACGAGGTCGCGCACGGGAAGGGATCGCTCCTTTCCAAGATGCCGGGGGACCGGTGGCAGCAATTCGCGAACCTGCGCTGCCTGCTGGCCTGGATGTGGGCGCATCCCGGCCGGCAGCTGCTCTTCATGGGCGGAGAAATTGCGCAGAATGACGAATGGCACCACGATCGGAGCGTGGACTGGCACCTGCTCGATCACCCGGAGCACTCCGGGATGCTGGCACTGGTGCGCGCACTGAACACCGTCTACCGCAGTGAGCCGGCGCTCTGGGAGCAGGACTTCGACTGGCCGGGCTTTCGCTGGATCAACCCCAACGACGCGGAGAACAGCGTGCTGTCCTTCCTCCGGTTCCCGTTGGCCGGCGGCCGGAGCATCGCGTGCATCGCGAACCTCACGCCGGTGCCGCGCCACAACTACCGGATCGGACTGCCGCATCCGGGTCGATGGGTGGAGATCCTCAACTCCGACAGCGCCGAGTTCGGTGGCAGCAACAGCCTTGTCGGCGCCGTCACCGCCGAGCCCATCGGGTGGGACGACCTGGAGCACTCCGCCGCGCTCACCCTGCCGCCCCTCGGCGTGCTGTGGCTCGCTCACGACGCCCGAACGGACCCGTCCGCCGCAACAGAGATCACGACGGCGGTATAGGCACGGACGCGGTCGCCGTGCGCCTGAACGGAGTGACTGTCAAGAGGAACATCACGCTCTCCGGCGGTGGCTCCGAGATTCCCTGGTCGATCAAGAAACCGAACGAGGGCGACCTCACGGTCAGCGGGCAGACTGCAATGTGGCTCGGTGCGATGCTCAACAGGGTCGGCGGAGTGTGACCCTGACCAACTTCGCGGTGTGCACCCCACCCGCGTGCCCCCAGGCGTCTGCATCGTCCCGAGCACGATCGGGAGAAGCCTCACGCGCGTCGGCCGCCCCCGACGGGTCCGGCGGGTTTGTCCCCGGCAGCAACGTCAAGGTCGCCGGCCGCGACCCCGGACCGGCTGACGCCCTTGACGACGCCGGCATTGGTCTGAGCAGTGGCCGGTCTAACCATCCACGCGCCCTTGTGTAAGGAGCGTTGTGCCGAACACTCGGACCCCAGACTCTCGAAGAGGTCAATTCAATCGTTGTTGACGTCCCTCGCCTGGCGGACGAGCTGACCTGGCGGGCTGCCTCGACGTGCCTATGGAGACGCGTGCCCGGCACAGGCCCAAGGACACTGTCCGGCATTTTCCTGAGGGTGTAGGACGGTTGTGGAGGTGGGCGTCATGACAACCTTCGAAACCCGCAATCGGCCGCTCGCCCGTCTCGTCGCCACCATCGGCACTTTACTGGTCGCCACCCCGTTGCTCCTCGGACTCGGTGCTGCGCTCATGGCGCTCTCCGGACGCTTCGGCGGTGCGGAGAACGCCACCACCGCGTTCTGGTACTTCGCCGTGGCAGCCGCTCCGGCGGCCCTCGTCGGGGCGGTGGTGCTGCTCGTCGTCCATCGCCGGAGCCCGCATCTGCGTGCCCTGGTCATCTGGTCCGTCGTTGCCGCGGCCGGATGGCTGTTCGGCCTCGGGTCGGCACAGCTCAGCGGCTTGGCCCAGGGAGAGTCGGCGCAAGAGCCGTGGATGTTCGCGCTGCTGGGCGTTGGCATCGTGGTCTACCTGCTGGCACTCGTGGGGCTGGTCGTGACGGAACGCCGAGCTGCGTCGCACAGACGATAAGTAGACAAACAATTCCTCCACCTCGAGTACGACGTACCGAGCGTCGGGGACCTTGGCTCAACGCAGCGACCGCTCCATCGGCCATGTTCGATCCGAAGGCGTTGTGCACCAACGGGTGGCCCGTGGTGCGCCAAGCGGGCGCCGGCAGGTGACTCGTCGTGGTCGTGCCATCGGCTCCGAACACCAACACCACCACCACCGCACGACGTCCGGCCGCCGTGCCGCTGAGGGCGCCGCGGTCCAGCCATCAAGTGACCCGGCGCGGGATGAGGCCCTTACTGTTGTGCCCGGTCCGGCTGGCGGAGGATGGGGATTCAAGCCCCGAGGGCGTTAACTCAACACGCTTTCTAAATCCGCCAACGCACGTCCGCCGACGGTCGCCATGGTACCTGACCAGGCAAAATGCCTAGCGACGAACTCCTCCGGACACACTGGCGAACGCCTTCAACTGAGACTAGAGGTGAGGCCACGGGCAGCAGCTCGGTGAGCATCGCCCGACGCGGCCGGATCAGTGTCGCGCGACGGGGGAACGCTGAGCCAGCATGTGGCGGTAAAGATTTGGAGCTTCCTCCTTGATCCAGCGCCCGAACTATCGGTAGACGCGATGGAGCCGATGACCCAATATGCCTCACGGGTGGAAGGATCTGTCGGCATACAGGCGAACAAAGCGAGCGAATGTCCGCGTGCTGGGCCAGTGCCGTAACGTCAAGGGTGCGGTTAGCCCCCTGCGGGTGACCGGCAGACATCGGCATCGAGAAACCCAGCGGTTTGGTCGCCGACCGCACCGCTGCGCGTGCTGGTGCTTCATTCGGGTGGTCGTCATGATGAGCAACAAGTTCTCCACGGAATTCAGGGTGTCTCAACCATTCGCGGCGACGACAGATCCGATCAGCCATGCCGCCGCGATGGAGCGCCAGCAACTTTGCGATATCCCATGGCTGGAGTCGGATCACCTCCTGAAACACCTCACCGACAAAGCTGAAAACCTGCTTGCGACGCAGGAACGATTACGTGGGCTGCTCCGCGCGAATGCCGCCGTCGCAGCGGATCTCGCGCTCCCGGCGTTGTTCCGTAATATCGTCCAGGCCGCTTGGGGGCTGCTGTCCGCCCGTTACGCGGCGATCGTCGTGCTGGGCCCCGACGCGGAATTGCAGCAGTTCGTTCACGCCGGGATTGACCAGGACCTGGTGACCCTGATCGGCGCAGTCACCTCCGGGCAGGGCGTCGTCGAGTTGTTGACCGCCTGCCCGGAAACCGGTTCACCCACTGCGCCCCCTGCCGAATCAGCTGTGATCCCACCGGGCGAGCGCCTGATGGATGGTTTCATTGCGGTACCCATCCAGGCCGGTCAGGAGGTTTTCGGAAATCTGTACCTGCGAGCTACACCGGGGCGCACATTCTCGGCGGAGGATGAAGAGCTCCTCAGCGCGCTCACCGTGACCGCGGGGGTGGCGATCGCCCATGCCCGCATGCTGTCCGAATCGGAGCAGCGGCGCCGCTGGTTGGCCGCGTCCGGCCAATTGACCAATCAGTTGCTGTCCGCGGAAACCGCGCACAGCCTGACCTGCATCAGCCATGCGGCCATGACCGCGGCGGATGCGGATTTCGCGATCGTGACTGTGCCGCACGGCAACGACGCGGTCATCGTGGCGGCGGCGACCGGTGATGCAGGCGCCACGCTGATCGGCCGAAGAACAGCGATCGCCAGCTCGTCGGCCGGACGGACCATCCGCACCGGCATACCGATTTTGCTGACCGAGTATCGCTCACGTGCCTGCGCGGACAATATCCAGCCCATCAGCCCGGGCCCGGTAATGATTGTCCCGTTGTCTGCTGGGAGCCACCCCCGTGGGGCGATCACCATCGTCCGGTATCCCGGCCGGACCGCTTTCACGGATGCAGAACTGGACATGGCTGTGGCGTTCGGAAACCACGCTGCGGTCGCGCTCGCTCTCGCCGAATCCCGCGACGCGCAGATCAACGACGCCAGGCTGGACGACCAGGACCGGATCGCTTTCGACATGCACGACCATGTCATCGGGGAACTGTTCGCCGTCGGCATGGGCCTGCAGGGATTGCTCGGTGCTACCCGAGACCCCGCAAATAGCGAGCGGATCAGCAAGTACGTCCACAGCCTGGACCACGTGATCAGCACGATCCGTACCGCGATCTTCCAACTGCAACCCCGGCGCCACGATCCGGTCGGACTACAAGCACGTATCCTGGACATCGCCGAAGCCCACACTGAGCAACTGGGTTACCGCCCGCAGCTGCACTTGAGCGGCCCCCTCGACCACATCGTCGACGAATCCTTGGCCGCGGACGTCCTTGCCGTGACTCGCGAAGGCCTGTCCAACTGTGCCCGTCACGCTCGGGCCAACACCGTCACCGTCTCGCTAGATGTGGTGCACGACGTCATGACGCTGGAGGTCGCCGACAACGGAGTCGGCATCGGTGCACCCACCCGATCCAGCGGACTCGCGAACATGCGCAGCCGCGCCGAAAAGCACGGCGGATCCATGACCATCACCGAACCACGCGAAGGCGGTACGCGCTTGACCTGGTCAGGTCGTTGCGCCACTTCGCGAGGGCCTATCGGTGCAGCCGGGTAGGCGATCGTGGCCCGACTCCTCACCCGGTAGACCGGCGGGCCGCAACGCTCTTGCGTGAATTCGACTGCCGCGATGCTACGACCTGCTTGCCATCATCGAGGACGGTCCGCAGGATTAGTAGGGTCGCCCACCAATAGACGAGGTGCGTCGATTCTAGGCGTAACACCATTTAAGTTGTCCCGGTAGTCGTTTCCACACGCCCCATTACCGGTTCGAACCGCGCCACTTATCGCGAAATGCGTTTACTCAATTGACCCCCGGGGTGTGATCAGCCCGTCCTACGTGGATTTCTCGTAAGGCGGTCGGCTAAACTTTGGCGTAGCCGGGCGCAATAGGGAGAAAAATGATGACGCTAGAGACGCTTACGCGCGTTCATGCGATGCATGACATCCACCAGGGCGTCAACGTCGTACAGAACGGCTGGCACGGCACAGTGGTCGAATCATGGCCGAATTGGTACAGGGCGACGTACAGCGTGGAGTTCAATCCTCAGGGAGTTCCGGGAGCCGATGTGACGATGTTTGGGTTGACCGAGCTCGACGTGCAGCCGGACTGAGCCGCTTTGCGGAACAGGGTCTCCTCCGCGAAGCCGACAAGGACGCCGGCCGCGACGGCGGCCAGCAGCCAGTCGAGGGTGATCTTGCTCCAGCCGGCGACGGCGAACTGGGTGAAGATCACCAGCATGTAGAGGACGAGCAGCACGTTCAGGAGCCTCGACATCGGCAGGCGTTCCGGGTCCTTGAACACGAATTCCCACCGGGCCCACACCAGGAACCCGATGAGTACCAGGCTGCCGCCGGCCAGCGGGATCACCGCCACGCGGAACAGATTCGGGCCAGTGCTGAACCAGTCGTCGAACGCGATGCCGGACGACGACGCCAGCCCGGCGAAGACAACCACGTAGGCGATGAACACGCCAATGGCCACGGGCACGGATGGTGCGATGCGCCAGGTCGGTGTTGCGGTGGTGCCGGCAGCGGTGTCGCTCATCGTGGAGGCTCCCCGGGGTGCTTGGTGCGTGGAACGAGTCGGACAGGGACGGGAGGAGTGCTGACAACATTGGCGGTGGCCGGAAAGCTCTTCCGATCACGATCAGCACGACGACGTCGAAGGCGACGAACACCCGCCTCTGACGTCCGTGGATCTGATGTGTCGGGCGGCCCTGGTGGCGGCGCTGACCCGATCAGCGTCAGACCTACAGGGCGGGGGCGGGTCCGCCGGGCGCAGCGGGCGGCCGGGTGCGCGAGGACGAACGGCGGGCGGCCCCGATGATGATCAGGACCACGCCGACAACGGCGACCAGCGATCCGAGGATGATCGCGACGATCCAGGCGACGCCCTTGGCGGCCGTGGACAGGGCGGGTGCGACGGCGACGAGCGATCCATTGGTGGCGACCGCGACGCTGTAGCTGCCCGCGCCCGGCGTGTCGAAGGTCGCGACCTCGGCATAGATCTTGTTGTCCGCGCCGGTGGTCTCGGCCGTTCCGTCGGTCTTGGTGACCGCCACCGTTCCTGATGGTCCGGTCACGGTGATGTCGGCCGGTTGGGCGGTGGTCGAGCCGTCGATGCCGTCGATAGCCTGGTACACCGCGTAGGTGGTGCCACCGTCGAGCTGGCTGGTCAAGGTTGCCGGCGCGGTCTGCGCGGCGGCGATCCTGGCGTTGTCCAGGACGGTGCTGGCTGCCCTGGTGGTCAGGATGATGCCCACGACGACGGCCACGAGACCGATCACCAGGAGCACGACACCCGTGATCAGGGCGCCTTTCCCACGCGACCGCGGAGTGGTCTGCTGGTAGGCCAAAGGGCCCTCCTGACGAGGTTGTGAAACATCGGGGAAGAGGGTCGATTCGGACGAAAGGGATTGAACCGAAAGTTTAGGACATCGAGTGATCGAATGGAACGGGTGATATCGGCCGCCGACGGACTGGGAGGTGGCACTCCTCGGCGGCTTCGAGAGGGCGCGATGGCCGTTGAGGCTGTACGGGACGGCGGCCGCCGGCGACAGCACACGTCGGAGGTCGTCCTCGTGCGCGACCTGCTGTGGAGCCTCCGGCGCCAGGTCCGCGCGGTGCCAGGAGGGCACCCGGGCGGAGGATCACCGAGGCCGGTCGGGGTGGTCGTCAGGTCGTCGGTGGCGGATCGGTGGCCGCCGTGAACAGTCGCTGCCAAGGCGGTGTCGCACGGGCAGCGTGGGCATTCGAGGCTGACTCGGCGTGCCGACCGGGTCACCCTGGCGGCGAAAGAACCGGATGGCAGGCGGCCGGACGGCCAATGCGGCGGTCTGCCGTGGGCCGACAACCGACCCGTCCAGGACGACAAATGAGACGAGAACAGAGACTACAGTCCAGTCAGTCGCTTGACCTCGCGCAATCGGTTTCCCATTTGCGCTGGTCACAACGGCGGAGGATGGGGGATTCGAACCCCCGAGGGCGTTAACCCAACACGCTTTCCAAGCGTGCGCCATAGGCCACTAGGCGAATCCTCCTGGCCGGCGAAGTGCGGCCGGGCCCTTCCGAACCCAGCGACGGAAGCGGCCCGAGGGCCACCGTTCACCGCAACAACGCCGCAGAGCAGTCTAACGGGCGGGTCGGGATGGTCCTGACCACGCTCGGCGCCGCGAACAGCACACGGCACTGGTCATGGCGCTCGGCCGGCAGTTTTCAACTGCTGCTGGAGCCCGAAACGGACACCGTCTCGCCGCCGGATGCACGCCGGCGCCGCATCGCAACGACGATCGCAATGACGGCGACCAGGAGGGCGACGACACCGGCCAGCATCCACGGCGAGCGGGCGGCCAGCGCGAGCGACGCCTCGAAGGCGGCGATGCCCACCGTTGCGAAGATGAAAGCCCATGCCAGGCAACCGATCACCATCGCGATGGTGTAGCGGACGTAGGGCATCCGGATCAGTCCGGCGCCTGCATTGACCACCGTTTGGACGCCGACGGTGAAGAACGACAGTGTGACCAGAGGCGGTCCCCACCGCTGCAAAGCGACTGTTGCCCTCGTCGTGCGCGGGCCGGTGACCTTGGCGGCGAGCCGGCTGTGCAGGACGCCGGCTCGGACGCCGCGGCCGAGCCAGTACGTCGCCTGCGCACGCACCAACACGATGCAGAACAGCACCGCAACCGTCACCGCGAAGGGTTTGCCCTCGTACCAACCGGGCACGGCGTCAGGTGCAGCGGGGGGTGGGCGAGCCGGCGATCGTCACGCACACCCCCGGGCCTGCCTGGCGGTCACCCCTTCGGTGACCGAATGTCCGTTGCCAGGGTAAGGGCGGCCGGACGTCAGGCGGCCCGAGCGGTGAGGATCTCCCTGATCTCGCGGGTGTCCTCGTCGCTGTACCGGTCGATGACGGACTCGATCTCCAGCAGGTCGGCGGGCGTGGTGAAGGCGGCCAGCTCATCGGCCAGGTGCTGGTGGGCGGCGCGCTCGGCGCGGCGGGCGGCGAGGGTATCGAGAAGGTGCAGATGCATGGTTGTCGGTTCTCCTTGCGTTCGCCGGGACCTCGTGGAACGTGGATGGGTGGTCGTCCCGGGGCGACCCGTTCAATCCATCTGAATCGATTATGCTCCCTGCTCAGAGCACATTGAGGTGATCTTGGTGTGGTCTTCGACGCAGTGCCGGTCGCGCTTTCCGCCGCCGGGCGGCTGCCGAGGTGGCCGGGCCCCCTGAGCGCCCGGATCGAAGCTGCTCCCACTCCGCCGCGCGGGTCCGTGGCGCGGCGGCGACTTCCTGTCGCAGTCCCACAGGAGGCCGGCATGTCCTCGGGGTCGTGGATGCGTCCGTTCGAACGGTCGAGCCGCTGCCGCTAGACTTGTTGCCGGACCCCCGCGGCGTCCATCTCATCAACCCCCCCAGGGCCGGAAGGCAGCAAGGGTCCGTGAGCTCTGACGGGTGCGGGGGTCCCCTTCTGTTTGCAGCCCGGCCGGCACCTGCGCAGTGCCGGAGGCGCCTGGGCCGCGGCCTGTCCAGCGGCTCCGTCGGCGGGGGCCGACTGTCGGTGCGCTGCCGTAACCTCGGTCCGTGGCGCTCGCCCTCTACCGCAAGTACCGACCCGCGACCTTCTCCGAGGTGGTGGGCCAAGAGCACGTCACCGAACCGCTGCGGACGGCGCTCGCGGCCGGACGGATCAACCACGCGTACCTGTTCTCCGGCCCGCGGGGCTGCGGGAAGACGTCGTCGGCGCGGATCCTGGCGCGGTCGCTGAACTGTGTGCACGGGCCGACGCCCGACCCCTGCGGCGAGTGCCCGTCGTGCATCGCCCTCGCGCCCGAGGGCCCGGGATCGCTGGATGTCGTCGAGCTCGACGCGGCCAGTCACGGTGGCGTGGACGACACCCGGGACCTGCGCGACAAGGCCTTCTACATGCCGTCCGAGTCGCGGTTCCGGGTTTTCATCATCGACGAGGCGCACATGGTGACGACGCAGGGATTCAACGCCCTGCTGAAGATCGTCGAGGAGCCGCCGGAGCACCTGGTCTTCATCTTCGCCACCACCGAGCCGGACAAGGTGCTCACCACCATTCGGTCCAGAACCCACCACTACCCGTTCCGGTTGATCCCGCCGACGACCCTGCGGGCGCTGCTGGAGCGGTTGTGCGCCGAGGAAGGTGCGGTGGTCGAACCGGCGGTGCTGCCGCTGGTGATCCGCGCCGGCGGCGGGTCGGCCCGGGACTCGTTGTCCGTGCTGGACCAGCTGCTGGCCGGTGCCGGGCCGGAGGGCGTCACCTATCGCAGTGCGGTGGCACTGCTCGGCGTGACCGACGCGGCGTTGATCGACGAGGTGGTCGACGCGCTCGCGGCCGGTGACGGGGCGTCGGTGTTCGGCGCCGTCGACCGGGTGGTCGAGGCCGGGCACGACCCGCGCCGGTTCGCGGCGGACCTGCTGGAGCGCCTGCGGGATCTGGTGATTCTCAACGCGGTGCCGGACGCGGTGACCAAGGGACTCATCGACGCCCCCGAGGACGAGTTGGCTGCGATGGCCGGTCAGGCCGACCGGCTCGGCGTCGCGACGCTGACCCGGATGGCCGAGGTGCTGCACACCGGCCTGGTCGACATGCGGGGGACCACCTCGCCGCGGCTGCTGCTCGAACTGCTCTGCGCGCGCATGCTGCTGCCCGGGTCGGCCGCCGGTGATGCCTCGCTGCTGCAGCGACTGGAGCGGATGGAACGGCGGATGGACATCGCCGCCGAGCACCAGGCCGGGGGAGCCGCGGACCGGGATGCCGCTCGGGCCCCCGCCCGGTCCCGGACCGCCGCTCCGTCTGTGCCGGCGGGGCCGGTTCCGACGCAGTCCGCACCTGCACCGTCGGACTCAGGTGCGCCGTCGGACGGTTCGGCACCGGCTGCGGGTGGGGGCTATCAGCGACGATCGGGAGCGGTGGCAGCTCCGTCGAGCACCTCCGCCGCGGGAAGCGAGCAAGCCGCCGCAGGACGGTCCGGCGATCGGCAGCCGTCCGGTGGCGCCGCGGCGCCCCGCACCGCGCCGACCCGGCGGGCGGGTCCCGACCTCGGTCTGCCGGTGCCGCCCACGCTCAGCACGACGCGACCGGCTGGTGGTCAGTCCCGCGCAGTGAGCGGTGACGACAGGGCGTCCGTCGATCGGTCGGGCGGGCCGGACGGGTCTCGGGAACGGGCTGATTCCACGGCGGGTGGCCAGGCCGGGCAGGCGGCGTCGGAGCGAGGATCCGGGCCGCGGAACGAATCGCGACCCGATGGCGCATCGGCGGACGGGCCTGCGCCGAGCGGCTCCGCCAGGGGCGCCGAGGCGCCGGACAGCGTGCCCGCCGATGTCCGAGGCGTCGCCGGGCCCTCGTCTTCCGACGACTCGGGAAGCACCGACCGGCGGACGGCGGACGGCGCGGCAGCCACGACCGACGGGGCCACGACGACATCGGCCCCTCGCGGTGCCGCAGAGGGCTCACCGGGCAGCGCGACGGCCGCCAGACCGGCCGACGGATCCCTGACGGCCGATGCGCCACCGACCAGTGCCGACGCGATCGGCGTCACGGACGTCCGTCGGGTGTGGCCCGAGGTGCTCGCTGCCGTCAAGGAGCGCCGGCGGACAACGCAGATCCTGCTCGAGTCGGCGACGGTCGTCGCCGTGGAATCCGGAGTGCTGCACCTGAGCATGCCCTCGGCGGGCACCGCCCGGCGCGTGCTGGAACCGGCCAACGCCGACCTGCTCCGCGGCGCGGTCCGGCATGTACTCGGCGTCGATTGGTCGATCGCCTGCACCGCGGGAGCGCCCGGCGCGCAGGGTCAGTCGGCCGGACCTGCGCGATCGTCACCCTCCGGGCCTGCGGGTCAACGAGCAGGGTTCCAGGCGGCCGCCGAACCGGTGCCGCCCCCACCGGACGAGGACATCCCCGACGACTACGGCGAACCGCCCGATCCGTCCGCCCCGGCCGAGAGTGTCCGGGACCCGGAACAGGTTGCCATCGCGTTGTTGTCGGCGCAGTTGGGGGCCAGGCCGCTCGATCCGTCGGTCTGAGCGGGCCACGACGCGGTCGGGATGTTGTCGGCTGCGTGGCGGGATCGGCCGGCTTGACCCGTCGCTGTGACGGACCAGGCTCGAACCGCCCGATCTGTCGGGGTGACCGGAACGGCTGCCATCAGGCGGTTGTCGAACCGTTGTCGAACCGGTGACGAGCGGCAGTCGGGTCAGGCGGTAACCTCGCGGCCCAGCAACGCGACCAGCCGGTCGATCGCCGGCGCGTCGTCGGGTATCGGCTTCGGGGCGGCGAACGGTGTCCGTCCCGGCGGCACCCGACCGATGAACTGCCGGGAGAAGTCGATCTCGGATTCGGCGAGGTTGTCAGGGAAGTGGATGTCGGAGCCGGTTGCCACCGCGACATCCCAACCGTGCACGAGCATCTCGACGGTTCGCAGGTGCACACCGACCGGCGCCGGGATGGTGCCGAACGGAACGGTCATCGTCCGGGTCAGGGCGTCAGGGGCCGAGAACGCCCGGATGAGCAGTTGACCGGCCACGTCGAACGCGGCCGGTAGATCGGCCTCCGGGGATTCGAGCATGCGGCTCATGTCCTGCGCGGTGGGCGTCGCGTCCGGTTGCAGGGCGTCGGCGAACAGGTGCATGCCCAGAATCATGTGCACCACAACATTTCTCACCGTCCACTGCGAGCACGGCGTGGGGGACGACCACTGTTCCGGTCGCACACCGGCCACGATGCCGCCGCACAGTTGGGTGGCTTGAGCAAGGTGATCAAGGGAGGCTGGCTGCGTCACGCCGACCACCTTCCGCCAACGGCCGCGCCACGTCCAATCGCGTGTTGCGGAGACCGTCCCGCCGGCACGAGCAGGTGATGTCGGGATGCTCGCCGGGGGCACCGATCGACCGGTCGTGACGCCGACAGGTTGTGCGCCGCCGGACTCGAGTGTCGTGCAAGTCCGTGCGAAGTGGGAAGGCCCCGTCGCCGAATTGCCGAGCGCGGGCACAATCGGCGCCCGGTGGAAGTCCCGTCACCGAACTCCCCGTGCGCGGTCGAAATCCTTGCCTCGCCGAATTGCCCGACGAAACCAATTCCCCATGCGCGGTAGTAATCCGTACATCACCGAACCGTGCGTGCGTGGTCGGACTCCGTGCCCATGCCCAGAAACGCCTGGGACTGGTGGGAGCAATGGGCCCTGCGAGCCGGAGGGGGCTCGTTGACAGCACTGTGACGGCAATTCTCGAAAGAGTCGCAATGTGTCAACGCATCGCACGCCCGCCACCACCGCATTCACCCACTCGTGCATGACCGCTGGGACTTTCGACACTGTGCGTGACCTTGGCAAGAGGCTTCACTGCTCGCATCATCCATTCGCGCCAGTATTGAAGGGGGAACGAGCATGAGTACGGAGTCCAGCAACCCGTTCGGCCGAATGTCCCGGCGCACCGTTTTCAAGGCGGCCGGTGCCGGGATCGGGTTGTACTTTCTGACTTCGCTGGGCGGCCGGGCAGTGGCGTTCGAAGCGGCGTCGCCACGGCTCAGGCAGATGTTGGTGCACACCGCCGACGTGACGAAGTTCGTGTCACCACTGCTGATCCCGCCGGCCATGCCCCGGGCCGGCACGGTACCGCTCGGCGGCTTCCGCACCGCCGACTACTACGAGATCTCCGTCCGCCAGTTCGCGCAGCAAATCCTGCCGCAGGGGCTGCCTGCGACGACGGTGTGGGGGTACGGGCCCGCCGGCTCGGCGGCCGTGGCAGGCAACGCCCTGCACAACGCCCCCAGCCTGACGATCGAAGCCGAATGGAACCGCCCGGTCCGGGTGCGGTGGATCAACGAGCTCACCAAGAACGGGCAATACCTCCCGCATCTGCTGCCCGTCGACCCCACGCTGCACTGGGCCAATCCCGGTGGCGGGGCCGCTGGCCGGGACAGTCGCCCCGTTTTCAGCAGTACACCGGAGCGGTACACCGGCCCGGTTCCACTGGTGACCCATGTGCACGGATCGGTCGGCGTCGGCGACGAGAGCGACGGGTATCCGGAGGCGTGGTTCCTGCCCGCTGCGTCCGACATCCCGCCGGAGTACGCCCGGCATGGCAGCTGGTACCGATTCTTTGCGAACAAAGCATTTGCGGCGCACCATGTTTCGTGGCGACCCGGCTCTGCAACGTTCCACTACCCGAACGCGCAGCGGGCATCCACGCTCTGGTACCACGACCACACGCTCGGGATGACCCGGCTCAACGTGTACGCCGGCCCGGCCGGCTTCTTCCTCATCCGCGGCGGACCCGAGGGTGACGGCGCGGTGATCGACCGGCGGACGGGGCGGCGCGCGGTGCTGCCCGGCCCGGCACCGAGGCGCGGGGACCCGGCGACCGCGCAGGCCACCTACCGGGAGATCCCGATCGCCATCCAGGACCGCTCGTTCAACGCCGACGGGTCACTGTTCTATCCGGACTCGCGGGAATTCTTCGGCGACACGGTCGGCCCCTGGATTCCGGACACCGACATCCCGCCGATCTGGAACCCGGAGTTCTTCGGCAGCGCCATCATGGTGAACGGCCGGACCTGGCCGTTCCTGACGGTGGAACGCCGCCGGTATCGCTTCCGCGCGCTGAACGGCTGCGACGCAAGGTTCCTCATCCTGGACTTCACCGACATCCCCGGAGTGGAGGTGTGGCAGATCGGCTCGGAGGGCGGATTCCTGCCGAAACCGGTCAACCTGCAGAACGCGGCTCAACGCCTGCTGCTGGCACCGGCCGAGCGCGCGGACATCATCGTCGACTTCACGGCCGTCCCGCAGGGGTGGTACGTGCTGCGTAACGTCGGGCCGGACGAACCGTTCGGTGGAGGAGAGCCCGATACGGACTTCGACCGGGCTGACGGGCTGACGACCGGGCAGGTGATGCAATTCCGGGTGGTGCCCGCGGTGGGCCCGGACCGGACCACACCGCCGGCGCACCTGCTGCTCCCCGCCGTCACGCCGCTCCGCGCGACACGCACTCGTCGGCTCGCCCTCATCGAGGACGCGTCGACGGTCCAGGGCGTGGACGCGCCGATCGCCGCACTGCTCGGCACGGTGGACAACGACGGCAACTACGCGGCCGCCATGTGGGACGACCCACTCAGCGAGAACCCGGCCGTCGGTGCCACCGAGACCTGGGAGCTGTACAACACCACCGCCGACGCCCACCCGATGCACGTGCACGACGTCTTCTTCCAGGTGGTCAACCGGCAGCCAGTGCTGATCGACGAGATCGCCGGCACCGCCCGACCCGACCCGGCCCAGCCGCCCCGCGCCCCGGAGCCGGCCGAGAAGGGTTGGAAGGACGCGGTCATCACCTACCCCGGCGAGGTCACCAGGATCCGGGTTCGGTTCGGCAAGGGCGGCCAGTTCGTCTGGCACTGCCACATCGTCGAGCACGAGGACAACGAGATGATGCGGCCACTGCGGGTCGGCCCGGTGCAGCCGGGCCAGCCGGGTACCTGATGCACAGCAGTCGGCCCGCCCTCACCGGGGTGGGCCGACTCGCGAAAGACCATCGGCCGGCAAGAGCAAACCCGCCACTGAGTGCCGCGCCGGCCGCTGAGCCGGGCGGCCCCGGGTCGCGGTCAGCAGGAAGTCAGTGCCCGCGCACCACCCAGTCGTCCAGGTGCGGAGCCTCGGCGCCGATCGTGGTGTCGTCCCCGTGACCGGTGTGCACGACCGTGGCGGCCGGCAGGGTGAGCAGCTTGCGGCTGATCGAGTCGATGATCGTCGGGAAGTCCGAGAACGACCTGCCGGTCGCGCCCGGGCCGCCCGCGAACATCGTGTCGCCGGTGAAGACGGCCGCCAGGTCGGGGGCGAAAAAGCTGACGGCGCCTGGGCTGTGGCCGGGCGTGTGCAGCACCTGGATATCCGTGCCTGCCACGCCGATCACCTGGCCGCCGTGCAGTTCGACGTCGGGCTGCACCGCGGGATGCGTCATCCCCCACAGCGCGGCGTCCGCCGGATGGAGCCAGATGGCGGCGCCGGTGCGCTTGGCCAGTTCGGGTGCGGCGTTGATGTGGTCGTTGTGCCCGTGGGTGAGCAGGATGGCCTCTACGCGCCGTTCACCGATCCGTTCGGCGATGGCGTCGGCGTCGTGGGCGGCGTCGATGACGACCACCTCCTCGTCGTCACCCACCAGCCAGACGTTGTTCTCGACGTCCCAGCTTCCGCCGTCGAGGGTGAAGGTGCCTGCGGTGACGATCTTCTCGATCTGCACAGTCACACGGTCACCCCGAGACCCGGATAGAGCGGGTGCGCCTCGGCCAGCGCCGTGACCCGGGCGCGCAGCGCCGTGCGCACCGCCGGATCCAGTTCGCCGACCGGCGCGGTCAGCGCCGCGGCGATGATGTCGGCGACCTCGACGAAGGCGGCGTCCTGGAAACCGCGGGTGGCCAGGGCGGGCGTCCCGATCCGCAGACCCGACGTGACCATCGGCGGCCGCGGGTCGAAGGGCACTGCGTTCCGGTTGACCGTGATGCCCACCTCGTGCAGCCGGTCCTCGGCGGCGCGGCCGTCCAGGTCGGACTCGCGCAGGTCGACCAGCACCAGGTGTACGTCGGTGCCACCGGTCAGCACCTGCACCCCGGCATCGGCGACGTCGGACTGGACCAGCCGCTCGGCCAGCAGCCGGGCACCTCGGATGGTGCGCTCCGCGCGCTCGTTGAACGACGGGTCCGACGCCATCTTGAACGCGACGGCCTTGGCGGCGATGACGTGCTCCAGCGGGCCGCCCTGCTGCCCGGGGAAGACCGCTGAGTTGATCTTCTTCGCGATCGCCGGGTCGTTGGAGAGGATCACGCCGCCGCGCGGGCCGCCGAGCGTCTTGTGCGTGGTGGTGGTCGTGACGTGCGCGTGTGGCACCGGCGACGGGTGCAGCCCGGCGGCGACCAGCCCGGCGAAGTGCGCCATGTCGACGAGCAGGAAGGCGTCGACCTCGTCGGCGATCTCCCGGAAGCGCTCGAAATCGAGCTGGCGCGGGTACGCCGACCAACCGGCGATGATCAGCTTCGGCCGGTACTCGCGGGCGAGGCGGGACACCTCGTCCATGTCGATGCGATAGTCCTCCTTCGACACCTCGTACGCCGCAACGTTGTACAGCAGCCCGGAGAAGTTGATGCGCATGCCGTGGGTGAGGTGCCCGCCATGCGCGAGGGACAGGCCGAGGATGGTGTCGCCGGGCTTGATCAGCGCCTGCATCGCGGCGGCGTTGGCCTGCGCGCCGGAGTGCGGCTGCACGTTGGCGAAGCCGGCACCGAACAGCGCCTTGATCCGCTCGATGGCCAGCCTCTCGATGGCGTCGACGTACTCGCAGCCGCCGTAGTAGCGACGGCCGGGGTAGCCCTCGGCGTACTTGTTGGTCAGCACACTGCCCTGGGCCTGCATGACGGACACCGGCGCGAAGTTCTCGGAGGCGATCATCTCCAGCGTCTCCTGCTGGCGGTCCACCTCCAGCCCGATGTACCGCGCGACCTCAGGGTCGGCGATCTCCAGCGGGGCGTTCAAGCCCGGCCACGGCGCGGCGGCCGCGGTGTCCTGGTCCGCGATGGCAGCGGCCACCTCAGTCGTCGTCATGGCGGTCCTCCTCGGTTTGTCGCTTCGTTGCAGCCGGGCCGGCAGGCCGGTCATCCCGCCACTCCCGGAACCCACCGTAGTCGGCGGGGGCGACGGGACAGAATCCGCCGATCGGCGGCCGGGTGGGGCGACAGCCGGCCATCCACCGAACGGTGGAGGAGAGAAACCACCGGCAGGTCGCTGCGCAACCGGGCGCCCGGCGGCCACAGTAAAGGCATGACAGATACACCCGGATCCACCACCATGCAGGCTCGCAGGGTTGCACTGTGGGGTCCCGAGAACCTGGTCGTGCCCGTGCCAGACGGTGCCGACCTGGCGGTTCGCGTTCGCGGGTTGCGCCGCACCTACGGCGAGGTCAACGCCTGCGACGGCCTGGATCTCGACGTGATCCGCGGCGAAGTGCTGGCGCTGCTCGGACCGAACGGCGCCGGCAAGACGACGTGCACGGAGATCCTGGAGGGGTACCGCCGTCGCGATGCCGGGGACGTCTCCGTCCTCGGTCACGACCCGGCGCACCCCACCGCCCGGTGGCGGGCCCGGCTCGGCATCGTGCTGCAACAGGCATCGGATCTGCAGGACCTGACGGTCGAGGAATCGGTCCGCCACTTCGCGGGCTACTACCCGACCCACCGGGACGTCGACGAGGTGATCGACGCGGTCGGGTTGTCCGAGAAGCGCCGCACCCGTGGCGGGCAGCTCTCGGGCGGGCAACGCCGCCGGCTCGACGTCGCGCTCGGCATCATCGGCCGCCCGGAGCTGCTGTTCCTCGACGAGCCGACCACCGGGTTCGACCCCGAGGCCAGGCACGAGTTCTGGGAGCTGATCACCCAGCTGCGCGACGAGGGCACCACCATCCTGCTCACCACGCACTACCTCGAGGAGGCGGAGGTGCTGGCCGACCGGGTCGCGGTGATCTGCCGCGGCCGGGTGATCGCCTGCGACGTGCCATCGAGGCTGGGCGGCCGGGACGAGTCGTTCGCGACCGTGGCCTGGGCGGAGAACGGCGCCGAGCAGCGCGTGGACACCCCGGAGCCGACCGCGGAGGTCGCCCGGTTGGCCGCCCGGTTCGGCGGCGAGGTGCCCGGGCTGGAGGTGCTCCGGCCAAGCCTGGAGGACGTGTACCTGTCGCTGATCGACACGTCACCGGGCGCCGCGGCCCGGTCCGCCGCCGCAGCAATCACCCCCGCGGCCCAGCCGCCGGCCACCCAGCTGTCCGGCCCCGCGCCGGCCACTCCCGACCAGCAGGACGCGTCATGATCAACACCCCGCTCACCGCCCGACCCGACACCTACCCGGCCCCGCCCGGAGCTCTCTCCCTCGGCGCGCGGCGGGTCGGCATCGAACTCCGCCAGTTCTTCCGCGACCGGAACTCGGCGGTCTGGAACTTCTCGCTCCCACTGCTGCTGATGATCATCTTCGGATCGGTCTTCGGCGGCCAGCAGCTGGGCGACAGCGGAGTGACGTTCGCGCAGTACTTCGTCGCCGGGATGATCGCGTCGGGCATCGTCTACACCAGTTTCCAGAACCTCGCGGTGGCGATCCCGATGGAGCGTGACGACGGCACCCTCAAGCGGATCCAGGGCACGCCGATGCCGAAGATCGCGTACTTCATCGGCAAGATCGGACTGGTCTTCGTCGCCTACGTCGGGCAGGTGACGCTGCTCATCCTGATCGGCCACCTGTTCTACGACATCGTTCTGCCCAGTGGCGAGCAGTGGTTCACCTTCGCGTGGGTCTCCGTGCTGGGGCTCATCTCCTGCACGCTGCTGGGCATCGCCTTCAGCGTGGTGCCCAAGACCGGCAAGGGCGCGACCGCCATCGTCAGCCCCATCGTGCTCGTGCTGCAGTTCACCTCCGGCGTGTTCTTCCAGTACAGCCAGCTCCCCGAATGGATGCAGCACTTCGCCGCGCTCTTCCCGCTGAAATGGCTCACCCAGGCCATGCGCAGCGTCTTCCTGCCCGATTCGGCCGCCGCCTTGGAGGCCGCAGGGTCGTTCGAGCTGGGCCGGTGCGCCCTGGTGCTCATCGCCTGGACGATCGGCGGGTTGCTGTTGAGCCTGACGGTTTTCCGGTGGAACAAGCGCGGACAGAACTGACCCCCGTGCGGGCACCGGGGGTCACCACAGCCGACAGCGGTGTCGCCGCTAGCGGCGGCTGGGCGCAGCGGTCCCTGGTGATCTGGCACGTGCTGTTCGCCCTCATGGTGGTGGCGGCCGCGGTGCTCACCGGCGCCAACGGCGAGCTGCGGTGGTCGCTGCCGCTGCTCGCCGGGTTGGTGATCGCCTATGTGACGCTGGGCCCGCGCCGCGGCCGCCCGGTGACCAGGGCCCGGGCGTGGACGTATCTCGTCATCGCCTACACGGTCGTCGTGCTGTTGGCCTGGCGGGACCCGGGTGCCCTGATCCTGCTGTTCGCCGTGTACTCGCAGGGATTCCTGCTGCTGCCGCGACGGGACGCGATCGTCGCCACCGTCATCATCTCGGTGGCCTTCACCGTCACGCTGGCCGCCCGGGACGGCTTCACCCGCGAGTCGATCAACCAGAACCTGCTGATGGCCGCGGGCAACATCGCGTTCGCGCTGCTGATCGGGCTGTTCATCGACGGGCTGATCCGGGAGAGCCGACGGCGCCAGGAGTTGCTCGACCAGCTCGAGGCCACCCGCGCGGAACTCGCCACTGCCGAGCGGGAGGCCGGTGCGGTGGCCGAACGGGAACGCATCGCCCGGGACATCCACGACACCCTTGCCCAGGGGTTCACCAGCATCGTCATGCTGGCGCAGGCCGGGCGGGCGGCGTCCGAGAGGGGCGAGCAGGACACCGCCCAACGCAGGCTGACCGAGATCGAGGACCAGGCCAGGGACGGTCTGGCGGAGGCGCGGGCCCTGGTCGGTGCCATGACGCCGCCCGCGCTCGCGAGCGGTGGGCTGGCCGACGCCATCGGCCGCCTCGTGGACCGGTTCCGCGCGGAAACCGGTGCGCGGGCGTCGTTCCGGGTGCTGGGGGAGCCGGCCGCCCTGTCGGCCAGCAGCGACGTCGTGGCGTTGCGGGTCACCCAGGAGGCGCTGGCCAATACCCGCCGGCACGCCGGGGCCTCGACCGCCGAGGTCGTGCTGTCCTACGACGAGGACGGCGCAACGGTGTCGGTGACCGACGACGGCGTGGGTTTCGATCCGTCCGCGAAGCGTCACGGCTACGGTCTGGACGGTCTCGCGGGCCGGGTGACCGAGGTGGGCGGCATCCTGTCCGTCACCTCGGCGCCCGGCTCGGGGACGGTGGTGAAGGTGAGGGTCCCGTGATTCGTGTCGTGGTGGTGGACGACCACCCGGTCGTGCGCTCCGGCTCGTCGGGTTGCTCGGCAGCGAGCCGGGCATCGACGTAGTAGGTGAAGCCGAGAACGGCAGCCGCGGCGTCGATCTCGCGCGGGATCTGCGGCCCGACGTCGTGTTGATGGATCTGCGGATGCCGGTGATGGACGGCGCCGATGCGACCGCTGCGATCAGGGCCGCCGGCACGTCCCGGGTGCTGGTGCTGACGACCTACGACACCGACGGCGACATCCTGCGGGCGGTGGAGGCCGGTGCCACCGGCTACCTGCTGAAGGACGCGCCGCGGGAGGAGCTCGTCGGCGCCGTCCGCGCGGCGGCGCGCGGCGAGACGGTGCTGGCCGCCCCGTTGGCGGCGAAGTTGATGCGTCAGGTGCGCCGCGGCGACCAGCCGACCACGCGCGAGCTGGAGGTACTGGCCCTGGTCGCCCGCGGGTTGTCGAACGCCGAGATCGCGGCCGAACTGTTCATCGGCGAGGCCACCGTGAAAACCCATCTGCTGCACGTCTTCGACAAGCTCGGGGTCTCCGACCGCACGGCCGCGGTGACCACGGCGATGCGTCGCGGGTTGCTCAGCGCGCCGGGGCAGTGAGGGCGCCGGTTCAGATTGCATCCCTGATAGGGGTGCAATAGCGTCAATGATGTGCGGAGCGGAGACGTGGTACCGATTCACCTGGAACGGCCGGCCTGGGAGATCCGCGGGTCGGCCGTCGCGTCGTGGGCCCGCGGACCTGTCGTGGCGATGGCGGCCGCGACAACGGCGATCCTGCTGGCACTTTCCGCCCGGTACGGCCCGCATCGCGACGAGTTGTACTTCGTCGCCGCCGGGTCGCGGCCGGCCTGGGGCTACCCGGACCAACCGCCGTTGACCCCGCTGCTGGCCGCCCTCACCCAACGAGTCGCGCCGGGTTCGGCGGTGGCGCTGCACGCGCCTTCGGCGGTCGTGCTCGGCGTGGTGGTGGTGCTGGCGAGCCTGCTGGCCCGAGAACTCGGCGGTGGCCGCACCGCGCAGATCCTGGCGGCGGTGGTGGTGGCCACCGGTCCGGGTTTGCTGTCGGCCGGGCACCTGCTGTCGACCACCACGATGGACCTGCTGCTGTGGACGGTCGTCACGCTTGCGGTTGCCCGCGCCCTGCGGCGTGTCGATCCGCGCTGGTGGTGGATGGCCGGTGCGGCGGCGTCACTCGCGCTGCTGAACAAGCACCTCGCGGTGGTGCTGATCGCTGCTGTCCTCGCCGGCGTCGTACTCACACCCGATGCCCGTTGGCATCTGCGGACCCCACCGCTGTGGGGCGCCGGCGCACTGTCCATGTGCGGCGCCGCTCCCGGGCTGGTCTGGCAGGCGGCCCACGGCTGGCCGCAGCGGGAACTCGCGGCGCAGATCGCGGCGGACGGCGCCGGCGTGCTCGGGCGGGTCGAGTTCGGGGGCATGGCGTTGCTCGTCGCAGGTCCGGTCGCGGGCGCGCTGGCCGTCGTCGGGGTCGTCCGGCTGTGGCGCGGCGGCGGACCGGTGCGGGCGCTGGCCATCGCCGCCATCATCACCGTGGTGGTGCTCGGCGCCGCGGGTGGCAAGGGCTACTACGTGCTCGGTGTCGTGCCGTTGCTGGTGGCCGCGGGCTCGGTCACCATCGCGTCGGCCCGCCGGCGCCGGGCGGTGCCGGTGGTCGCGGTGGTGGCGGTCGTGCTGGCACTGCCGGCCTGGCCGATCGCCGTCCCGGTGCTGTCGGAAGCGGTGTACGCGGCCTCGCGCTACCCCGTGCTCGACGACAACCTCGCCGAGACGATCGGCTGGCCGGAGGTCGCCGCCACCGTGCGCACCGTGGTCGCGGAGACCGGCGCGGGAACGGTGATCACCGGCAACTACGGCGAGGCCGGCGCCTTGGAGTTCTACGGCGTCGGGGTACCGGTCTTTTCCGGGCACAACGGCTTCGCCGATTGGGGACCGCCACCGGACGACCTGCGCGGCCCGGTCGTCGCGGTCGGCCTGCCCGCTGCGGCGACAGTGCTGCGCGGGTGCCGGGCGGTCGCCGTCCTGCGCGTCGGACCCGCCTCGTTGAAGGCCGAGGAGCAGGGCCGATCGGTGCTGCGTTGCGACGGGCCTCGGGAGTCGTGGGCCGAGATCTGGTCGCAGATCACCCATCTGACGGCATGAGCGGAACACCATGAGTCGTCGACGTGATACCGAGCGGCCCACGGTCGACGCCACCGACTGGGCGCCGCGCCGACTCGACCCCGCAGTCCCCGCCGCAGTCGCGGTGGCCGATGCGATCGCCGACGCCATCGCTCGCGGCCGGCTGCGGCAGGGCGACCGGTTGCCCACCCATCGCGGGCTGGCCGCGCTGCTCGGGGTCACGCCGCGGACGGTGGCCCGCGCCTACGCCGAGGCTGACCGGCGCGGCCTGGTCACCGGGCTGGTCGGGTCGGGCACCTATGTCCGGGCCGCGTTCGGGGCGGCCCCCGGGAGCGACGCACTGGATCTGGCGAGCCTGCACCCGCCGATCAGCGACGACGCCGACCCGGTGGCGGCGATGCGGGCGGCCCTGCACGCCTTGGCGGCCGAACCGGCGCGACTGTACCGCGCCACCATGACCGAGGCGAGCGCCGATGCGCCTGGCGCGCTGGAATCCGCGGCGCAGTGGGTCTCGCACAAGGCTTTTCGTCCTACGCCCGAGAACGTGCTGTTCACCACCGGCGCCCAGCAGGCGCTCACGCTCGCACTGATGGTGCTCGAACCGGCCGGCGGGGTGGTGCTGACGACGAGGCTGACGAACCCCGGCCTGCTCGCCGCCGCCGCCACGCTCGGACTGAGCCTGCGCGCGGTCGCCGCCGACGAGCAGGGGATGCGCGCCGATGCCCTGGACGAGATGCTCGTCGCGACCGGCGCATCCGTGGTCCACCTGCAGACCACGCTGGCCAACCCGACCGGCGTCACGGCCACCCGAGCCCGGCGGGAGGAGATCGCTGACGTCCTCGCCCGCCGGAACGTCACTGCGGTGGAGGACGACTCGCTGGCGCCGCTGGCCCCGTCCCGGCCGGTGCCGGTGGCCGCGTTCGCCCCCCGGCACACGTGCCACATCAGCTCGACCACGAAGACGCTGGCGCTCGGCCTGCGGGTCGGGATCCTGGTCAGCCCGCCCCCGCTGCGCGCCCCGTTCGGCGCCGCGCTGCGGGCCACCACCTGGCTCACGCCGGCCCTGCAAGCAGAAGTGTTCGACGTGTGGGTGCGGGACGGAACCGCCGGGCAGCTGCTGGCCGCCCGGATCGATGAGATCACCCGTCGCCGCCGGATCGCCGCCTCGGTCCTTCCGCACGCCTTCGCCGGCACCGACCCACGATCACCGCACACCTGGCTCGCGCTGCCGGCCGAATGGACGGACGCGGAGTTCACGGCAGCGCTGCGGGACGTGGGCGTGCTGGTCTCGCCGGGCTCCGAGCACCGGGTCGCTGGGTCCGACCCGACCTCCTGCGGCGGTACCTACGGCGTGACCGGCGCCGGCGGCGCGCGGGTGGCGCTCAACGAGGACGTGCCGCGGGACCGGCTGGCCGAGGCACTGCAGTCCGTGGCGCGGGTGATGGCGGCGCGAAGGATCCGCTGGTCCGGATGAGTGGCACCATCACTCCGATCCGCGATCGATGTGACCGACCGTGCGTATTTCGCTTCAGGAAGGTAACGATGCGGTGACGGTGGTTCCGGCGGCATGAACCGGCGTTTACGGTGCCAGGGGCACGACGCAGCTGCGGCCCGCACCGGGGTGACAGGCGGCGCGTCGGGCGATTCGGCACGGCCCCGCAACGGGCGCGGATTCGCTCTTCGGTGCACACTCCTGCGGATTGTCCATCGCCCCGCGATGGTCGAGTGGTGAAGCGGTCAGGTGCTGTTCCGCTGGATCGCGCTGGCAATGAAAGGGCAAATCCGACACAGCACCTCGGCAGCACACGGACACCGCAGCACATCCGCAGACCGGGAGAACATCCCGGTAACAACGCCGCTGTAGACATCACGGCGGCACCGTCACGACAGCCTGGAGGTAGTAGAGCGTGAGACGTCATCGGTGGTTGGGGGCCGGCTTGGCCGGTGCCCTGGTCCTGACCATGTCAGCCTGCGCGAGCTCGGACCGCGGGAGCGAATCGAGCTCCAGCAGCGCGGCGAGCGGGGCTGCGACCGCCTCGGGCTCCGCAGCGGCCGAGTCCGGCGGTGCCACCAGCGCCGCGGCCGGTCCGGCGGACCCGAACGGACAGATCATCTTCGGCGCAGCCGGTGCCCCCGACCTGTTCGACCCGCTCTATGCGCAGGACGGCGAGACGTTCCGCGTCGTCCGGCAGATGAACGAGGGGCTCGTCGGGTTCAAGCCGGGCACCGCCGACGTCGAGCCGGCGTTGGCCAAGTCGTGGGAGCAGTCGAAGGACGGCCTCACCTGGACCTTCACCCTCCAGGAGGGCGTCAAGTTCCACGACGGCACGCCGTTCAACGCCGAGGCCGTCTGCTTCAACATGGACCGGATGTACAACCAGAAGGACGCCGGCGCGAGCCAGGCCATTTATTGGTCGGACACCATGGGCGGCTTCAACGGCCAGAAGGACGACGCCGGCAAGCCGATCCCCAGCGTCTACGCCTCCTGCACGCCTCAGGGCGACAACACCGCGGTCATCAAGCTGACCCGCTACACCTCGAAGTTCCCGAACATCCTCGGCCTCCCGTCGTTCTCCATGCAGTCGCCGACGGCGCTGGAGAAGTACAACGCCGACGACGTCAAGGCCGAGGGCGACTCTTTCGTCTTCCCGGAGTACGCCACCTCGCACCCGACGGGCACCGGGCCGTTCAAGTTCGGGTCCTACGACAAGGCGAACAACACCGTCACGATCGTCCGCAACGACGACTACTGGGGCGAGAAGGCCAAGTCCAAGACGGTCATCTTCAAGATCATTCCGGACGAAGCAGCCCGCAAGCAGGAACTGCAGGCCGGCACCATCGACGGGTACGACCTGCCGAACCCGGCCGATTGGGACGCCCTGAAGTCCGCGGGCTTCAACGTCGCGGTTCGCCCGGCGTTCAACATCCTGTACCTGGGCATCAACCAGAAGAACAACCCGGCCCTTCAGGATCTCAAGGTCCGCCAGGCGATCGCCTACGCCTTGAACCGCCCGCAGCTGGTGCAGTCGCAGCTGCCCGAGGGTGCGCAGGTTGCGGTCAACTTCTACCCGGACACGGTCGAGGGCTGGACCGATCAGGTCGAGAAGTACGACTACAACCCGGACAAGGCCAAGGCGCTGCTCGGCGAGGCCGGGCAGGCCAACCCGACCGTCAACTTCTGGTGGCCGACAGAGGTCACCCGGCCGTACATGCCGGACCCCAAGAGCATCTTCACCCAGTTCAAGAGTGACCTGGAGGCCGTCGGCTTCAAGATCAACGAGAGCTCCAAGCCGTGGAACGGCGGCTACCTCGACGGTGTCGATGCCGGCACGCCGGACCTGTTCCTGCTCGGCTGGACCGGTGACTACAACACCCCGGACAACTTCGTCGGCACCTTCTTCACCGACGTGAAGAACCGGTTCAACACCGGCAAGTCCGAGTGGGGCGCCACCCTGTCGAAGGAACTCTCCGAGGCGGACACCATCCCGGACGAGGCCCAGCGCAAGGCGGCCTACGAGGAGATCAACAAGAAGATCGCCTCGGAGTACGTTCCGGCCGTGCCGATCTCGCACTCCCCGCCGGCCATCGTGGTCGCCGGTGACGTGCAGGGACTGGTCCCCAGCCCGCTGACCGACGAGAAGTTCGTCACCGTCTACAAGACGAGCTGAGTGCCGTCGGGCGGCGGGCCGGGTGATGCGTCACCAGGCCCGCCGCCCGTGGCATGTCGGTGATGCGCCATGATCCTGCGTCTGGCGATGCCGCTGGTGGTGGTCCCGATCGGTATGCGCGAAAGGTGAGGAGGTCGGCGCTGTGCTGAGGTCCCCGGGTGCCGAATGCTGAGATACACGGTCCGCCGTTTGTTGCAGCTGGTGTTGGTGCTCTTCGTGCTGTCGCTGCTGCTGTTCCTGTGGCTGCGCAGCCTTCCCGGCGGCCCGGTGGGCGCCATCCTCGGCGACCGGGCCACCCCCCAGCGCCGCGCCGAGCTGGAAAAGCTGTTCGGCATGGACCAGCCGGTCATCGTGCAGTACTTCAAGTTCCTCGGCCGGGTGTTCCAGGGCAACTTCGGCGAGTCCACTCAGGTGGCCCCCGGAACGCCCGCGCTCGACGTGTTCACCCAGCGCTTCGGCGCCACGGTGGAACTCGCCCTCGGCGCCCTGGTCTTCGCGCTGGTGCTCGGCATCCCTCTCGGGTACCTGGCCGCCAAGCGCCGCGGCGGGGTCACCGACAACGGCTTCATCTTCTTCTCGCTCATCGGCATCGCAGTGCCGGTGTTCTTCCTCGCGTTCCTGCTCAAGTACGTGTTCGCCGTGCGCTGGGGTCTGCTGCCACCCTCAGGCCGGCAGACGCCAGGCATCGACGCCACCAGGGTGACCGGGTTCTTCATCCTCGACGGACTTCTCACCCGCGAGTTCGACGCATCCTGGGATGCCGTCAGACACCTGATCCTGCCGTGGATCGCGCTCGGCACGATCCCCTTTGCGGTCGTCTTCCGGATGACCCGCTCCTCGGTGCTCGAGGTGCAGGGTGAGGACTTCATCCGCACCGCCGAGGCCAAGGGCCTGACCACCCGGACCATCCGCGACCGGCACATCCTGCGCAACGCGATGCTGCCGGTGATCACGGTCACCGGCCTGCAGACCGGGCTGCTGCTGGCGGGCGCAGTGCTCACCGAGCGGGTCTTCGCCTATCCCGGCATCGGCCAGGCCCTGTCGATCGGTTTCACCCAGAAGGACTGGCCGGTGGTGCAGGTGATCATCCTGGCGACCGCGGCCGCCTTCGTGATCATCAACACGCTCGTCGACCTCGCGTACGCGCTGGCCGACCCGCGGATCAGGACGCGCTGATGGCCACCACCTACTCGCGCGCGCGCAAGCAGCGCATCGACAGCCTGATCACCAAGGACGACGAGGGCACGTCCCTGCTCAAGGACGCCTGGATCCGGCTCAAGGCCTCCCCGCTGTTCTGGGTGGGCGCGGTGATCATCGCGCTGTTCCTGCTGCTGGCGATCATCGGTCCGTGGATCGCACCGAACGACCCGGGGTCGCAGCTGCTGATCGGGCAGACGTCCCGCGCGCGGAACACCATCGCCCCGCCACAGGCGGGCTTCCCGCTGGGCGGGGACACCCAGGGCCGGGACTTCTTCTCCCGGATGATCGCCGGCGCGCGGCAGACATTGCTGGTCGGCGTCATCGGGACGGCCATCGGTCTGGTCGGCGGCATCATCATCGGCCTGCTGGCCGGCGCCTTCGGCGGTTGGGTCGACAGCGTCCTGATGCGTGTCGTCGACGTCATGCTGTCCATTCCCAGCCTGCTGCTTGCCATCTCGATCGGCGCTCTGTTCAGCAACCCGAACCTGACCAGCGTCATCGTCGCGGTCGGCATCCCGCAGATCCCGGTCTTCGCCCGGTTGCTCCGCGGGCAGATGCTGTCGCAACGGGAATCCGATCACGTGCTCGCCGCCCGAGCCCTGGGCGTCAAACGGGCGCCCATCGTGTTCCGGCACATGTTGCCGAACTCGATTTCGCCGGTGATCGTGCAGTCGACGCTGACCGTGGCCATCGTGATCCTCGACGCCGCGGCGCTGTCGTTCCTGGGCCTGGGGTCGCAGGATGTCTCCGCGCCGGAATGGGGCCAGATGCTCGGTGAGGCGCAGGACCGGATCGACTCGTACCCGGGTCTGGCGTTCTGGCCGGCCGGCGCGATCATCCTGGTCGCTCTCGGTTTCACCCTGCTCGGCGAGTCACTGCGCGAGGCCATCGACCCGAAGAACAGGCGGTGACCCCGGAATGACGGCCCTGCTCGAGGTCGAGGATCTCTCCGTCCGGTTCAACCGCAAGGGCGTCGCACCGTTCACCGCGGTCGACAACGTCAGCTTCACCGTCGCCCCCGGCCAGACCGTGGGCCTGGTCGGCGAGTCCGGTTGCGGGAAGTCCGTGACGTCCCTGGCGATCATGCGGCTGCTGCCCCGGCGCGGCAGCACGATCACCGGCTCCGTCCGCTTCGAGGGCACGGACCTGCTGTCGCTGCCCTTGGACGACATGCGCGACCGCCGCGGCCGGGACCTGGCGATGATCTTCCAGGACCCGCTGTCCTCGCTGAACCCGGTGGTGCCCATCGGTGTCCAGGTCACCGAGGTGCTGGAGCGGCACCGCGGAATGAAGCGGTCCGCCGCAATGGGCGAGGCCCGTGAGCTGATCGATTCGGTCGGCATTCCCGATCCCACGCGGCGACTCAAGGAGTACCCGCATCAGCTGTCCGGCGGGATGCGCCAACGCGCGCTGATCGCGATGGCGCTGGCGTGCCGGCCGCGGCTGCTGATCGCCGATGAGCCGACGACCGCCCTCGACGTCACCATCCAGGCGCAGATCCTGGCCGTCCTGCAATCCCTGGTCGTCGACCACGGCACCGCGCTGATCATGATCACGCACGACCTCGGTGTGGTGGCCGGCCTGGTCGACGAGGTCAACGTGCTCTACGGCGGGCGGGTGGTGGAGCGGGCCGACCGGCACGAGCTGTTCGCCACGCCCCGGCACCCGTACACGCACGGGCTGCTGGAGTCGATTCCCCGGTTGGACGCCCCGCCCGGTGAGCGGTTGACCCCGATCCTGGGATCGGTGTCGGACAACATCCCGTGGAGCTCGGGCTGTGCGTTCGCTCCCCGGTGCGGCAACGAGATCGACGTCTGCACGCAGGGCACCCCGCTGCTGGAACCGCTCGCCGAGCAGCAGGAGCATCTGCTCCGCTGCCACAACCCGGTGATGCCGGTCGGCGTCGGCACCCGCCCGGCCATGGCCGGCTCGACTCCGGCGGTGGCTCCCACCGGCGGCACCCCGGCAGGCTCGGCACCAGCAGGTTCGGCACCAGCAGGTTCGGCACCGTCAGGAGAGAGCGCATGACCGGCCCGGCCTGGGAGAGCGACTCCACCCGCCTCGACCCGGACGCCCTGACGGCAGCCGCGGCCGCCGAGGCGCAACTGGAATCCGCCGCGAAAGGTCGCAAGGCCGAACACCAGTCCGAGCCCATCCCGGACGTGCCCGCCGCGCAGCTCAGCGCCGTCACCGCCGACGCCGATGTGCTGCTGGAGGTCAACGACCTCAAGGTGCACTTCCCGATCAAGCGCGGGGTGCTGATCGACAAGACGATCGGCTACGTGTACGCCGTCGACGGGGTCAGCCTCGCCGTCCGGCGCGGTGAGACGTACGGCCTGGTCGGCGAGTCCGGTTGCGGGAAAACCACTCTCGGCCGCGGCATCCTGCGGCTGATCGAGCCGACCGCGGGTTCGGTGATCTTCGACGGGGAGAACATCGCCGAACTGAAGACCGAGCCGATGCGGCAGGCGCGGCAGCGCATGCAGATGGTGTTCCAGGACCCGCTGTCGTCGCTGGATCCACGGCAGTCGGTGCAGTCCATCCTCGAGGAGGGCATGAAGGCGCACGGGCTGGACAAGTCCTCGGCCGAGACCAACACCAGGTTGCGTGAACTGCTGTCCGCGGTCGGGCTGCCGAACACGGCGCTGCGCAAGTACCCGCACGAGTTCTCCGGGGGTCAGCGGCAGCGGATCGGCATCGCCCGGGCGCTGACGGTCAACCCGGACCTGATCGTCGCGGACGAGCCGGTGTCCGCGCTGGACGTCTCGGTGCAGGCGCAGGTGATCAACCTTCTGGAGGACCTGCAGAAGGACCTCAACCTGACCTACATCGTCATCGCGCACGACTTGGCTGTGGTGAAACACATCTCGGACCGGGTCGGGGTGATGTACCTCGGCGCTCTGGTGGAGGAGGCGGCATCGGCCGACCTGTACCGCGATCCGCTGCACCCGTACACCCGGGCGCTGATGTCGGCGGTGCCGGTGCCCGATCCGGTGGTCGAGGACGCGCGCGAACGCATCCTGCTGACCGGGGACCTGCCCTCACCGGCCAACCCGCCGACCGGCTGCCGGTTCCACACCCGCTGCCCGTGGCGGCAGCCGACGCTGTGCGACACCGACCGGCCCGAGTTGATCGAGCGGCAGCCTGGGCATCGGGTGGCCTGCCACTACGCGGCGGAGATCGCCTCCGGGGAGCTGAAGCCGCACTCCGTCACCGCCGACGTCATCTGACGCGCGTTGCTCAGCCGGCCCCGAGGTAGTTCAGCACGCCGTTCGCCAGGCCCTGCGCCACCTGCTGGTGCCCCGCGTCGGAGCTCATCAGCGCGGCGTCCGCTGGGTTGCGCATGTTGCCCGCCTCGATCATCACGGTCGGGCGCAGCGAGAGGTTCAGCCCGGCAAGGTCGTTGCGCGGCCACAGTCCGTCGGAGCCCAGATGGTTCGACGGTGACAGCCCGGCGCTGACCAGCCCGTCACGGACGTCGACGGCCAGACTCCGTGACCGGGCGGCCATCTCGGCGCCGGCCGGGTCCTGCTCGGCGGTCATGACGTAGAAACCATTGGCGGACGCCTCATCTCCGTCGCCGTGGATCGAGACCACCACGTCGGCGTTGTTCTCGTTGCCGATGGCCGCGCGCTCGTTGACGCAGGGTCCGACCCCGTCATCGCTGTCCCTGGTCATCACCACCGTGATGCCCTGCGCCTCCAGCAGTGGGCGCAGATCGTTGGCGACGGCCCAGGTGAACTCGTGCTCCGGGTAGCCGTCGTCGGTCGCGGTGCCGGTGGTGTTGCAGGGCTTGGTCTGACCGAACCCGGCCGGCACCAGCTTGTTGATGATGTCGGGTGCCGAGGCGTTGCCGCCGTTGTGCCCCGGGTCGATGACGACGGTCTTGCCACCGCTGACCGGACCGCGCGGCGCGGGATCCCGGGTGGCCGGTGTCGGCGGCGCCGCAGCCGTCGTGGGCTCGGGCGTGGTCGCGGGCTGAGGTTCCGGGGTGTCGGTGGGCGGCGCCTGCTGCGCGGTGCGGACCGGGGGCGGCGCCGGCGCCGCGGTGGTGACCGCACTGGTGATGGCACTGGTCAGCGGCGCCGTCGTGGATGGCGCCGCGGACGTCGTGGGTGCCGGGGACGAGCTCTTCACGGACGACGACAGGCCGGGGACGGTGATCGGCGGTCCCGACTTCGGCGCGGGTGACGAGGACACCGTGCTACTGCTCGTCGGCGGCGGCGTCGCCTGGTTCGTCGGTGCGGCGCAGGCGGCCAGCAGGACGGAGCACGCCGCGGCCGCCGCGAGCACCGCGCGGGTTGCGGTGAAGGTGGAGCGGCGTGTGGTCATCCGATCACTGTTCCATCACCCCCTGCGAGGGAACGGGATCTTGCCCCGGCCCGTCGGTGTGGTTCCCATGCCCCGTCCAGCCCGCGGTCCGGCTGCGCGCCGTCGGCGTCATGGCCGCGCACTACTGTGACGGTGTCGCGTGAGGGCCGCTTCCGCACGCGCGGAGAGGATGACGCCGATGATGCCCGGAATGCCAGACCTGAGCCAACTGCTGATGCAGGCCCAGCAGATGCAGGCCGACATGGTGCGGGCACAGGCATCGCTGTCCGAGACCGAGGTGACCGGGACGGCAGGCGGCGGCGCGGTGACCGCCGTGGTGAACGGTGCCGGTGACCTGCTGCGGGTCCGGATCGACCCGGCCGTCGTCGACCCCTCCGACGTCGAGACCCTGGAGGACCTGGTGGTCGCAGCGGTGCACGACGCGCGTCGCGCCGCCGAGAAGGTCGCGGGCGAGGCCATGGGTTCGGTCGCCGGCGGTCTGGACCTGTCCGCCATGGGGCTGCCGCCCGGACTGGGCCTGCCCGGCGGGGGCTTCGGCGGCGCCGTGGACGACGATGATGAGTACGACGACGACGAGTACGACGAGGAAGAAGACGACACAGAGGAAGAAGAGGACGACGTTGCCGACGCCGGCGAGCGCCGTCGCGACCAGGACGCACCGGAACAGGGCGGCCACGAGCCGGGCGGCCCCGCGCCCGCCGGTACCCCGGGGCCAGCCACCTCGACCGGGACCTGACCACCGGTGTACGAGGGACCCGTCCAGGATCTGATCGACGAGCTCGGCCGGCTGCCGGGGATCGGACCGAAGTCCGCGCAGCGCATCGCCTTTCACCTACTGACGGTGGATCCGGCGGACCTGGGCAAGCTGCAGGCAGCACTGCAGCGGGTCAAGGAGGAGGTCCGGTTCTGTGAGGTGTGCGGCAACGTCGCGGGCGATGTGCGGTGCCGGATCTGCAACGACCCACGCCGCGACGACGGCGTCATCTGCGTGGTCGAGGAGTCCAAGGACGTCGCCGCCATCGAACGCACCCGGGAGTTCCGCGGCAAATATCACGTGCTCGGTGGCGCCATCTCGCCCATCGACGGCATCGGCCCCGATCAGCTGCGAATCAAGCCGCTGCTCACCCGGATCGCCGAACCCGGTGTGCGGGAGGTCATCCTGGCCACCGACCCGAACCTGGAGGGCGAGGCGACCGCGACGTACCTGAGCAGGTTGCTGCGCAGTTTCCCGGACCTCTCGGTCACCCGGCTGGCGAGCGGGCTGCCGGTCGGTGGCGACCTGGAATACGCCGACGAGGTCACCCTCGGGCGGGCGTTCTCCGGGCGCCGTTCGGTGGATGCCTGAGGCCCGCGCGCTGGTCGGGCGGGCGAGTGCACTGCTGCTCGACCGGCCACCCCGGCTGGGCAGCACCCGGCTCGGCGTCGTCGACGGGCCGTCCGGGTCCGGGAAGACGACGTTCGCGCTGGCCTGGGAGCGGGACCTGCGTGCGCGGGGTGCCGCTGTCCTGCTGTTCTCGTCCGATCTGCTGGCCACCTGGACCGACCCGTTCGGCTGGTTCGACCGCTTCGACCGGCAGGTCCTGACGCCGATCTCCTTCGGCCGGCCGGGGCGGATCCGGCTGACCGACTGGACCGGCGGGGAACCGGTTCCGGGTGACTGGTTCGATGTCCCGGTGCCGGAAGTGCTGATCCTGGAGGGCGTTTCGTCAGCGCGGTCGGCGCTGCACGGCCGGGCGTCGGTCACGGTGTGGGTGCAGGTCGGCGACCGGGCCGAGCGGCTGGAACGTGCCATCGCCCGGGACGGCGAACCGTCCCGGCACTTCCTGACCGCCTGGCAGGACGCCGAGGACGCCTTCTTCGCCGGCGACGGCACCCGGGAACGGGCGGATCTGGACGTCGGATCTTCGGTTGCGGAGCCCACGACGACACACCCGGCGATGACGGATCGGTCCCGATGAGCGACCAGGACAAGGAGCGGTCCTACCGCTGGCGCGACCAACTGCGCGACACCGTCCGCGCACTCAGCCCCGACGACACCCAGCCGCTGCCGCGGATCGCGCCCGAACCGCAACCGGCGCCGCCCGGGCTGGTCGAGCTGCTGCGCGCCCTCGGTGTCGCCCTGCTGAACAGTGCCGATTCGGCCGCCACCACCACCGAGATCCTGCAGGACGTCGCCGCCGCCTACGACGTCGACATGCAGGCGATGGTGATGCCGACCGGCATCCTGTTCCGGATCGGGCCGGACGAGGTCGACCTGGTGTCCGTGCCCAACAAGAGCCTGCGGCTGGACCAGATCGCCGAGATCAACCAACTGGTCGTCCTGCTGCAACGGGCCGCGGTGACGCCGGCGGTCGGCCTGCAGATGCTGCACCGGATCCTGACGTCGAAACCCCGGTTCGGCCCGGTGATCGAGCTGATCGGCCAGGTCATCCTGAGCGTCGGTTTCGGCCTGCTGCTCAACCCCGACCTGCTGGCGCTGCCCGCGTACGCGGCGATGGGCGCTTTCGTCGGCGTGCTCCGGTTGATCGCCGGCCGGTGGGCGACCCTGTCGGTGGCCCTGCCGGTCATCGCGGCGTTCCTGGTCACCGTGCTGTCGGTCAAGCTGGTGGCCCCGTTCGTTCAGGACGACCCGATCCGGCTGGTCGCGCCCGCACTGGTCACCTTCCTGCCCGGCGCCACCCTGACCATCGCCACCATCGAACTTGCCAGCGACCAGATCGTCTCCGGCGCAAGCCGTCTGGTCTGGGGCGTGTCGCAACTGCTGCTGCTGGCGTACGGGGTGTTCGTCGGGTTGAGCCTGGTCGGCACCGTCGACGGGCAGGGCGCCGAGCAGGCCGGGGCTTGGGCGCCGTGGGTGGGAGTGGCGCTGGTCGGCATCGGGTACCTGCTGTTCGCCAGCGCGCCACCCGGGTCGCTGCTGTACCTGTGGGTCGCGCTGTTCGCGTCCTACGCGGCGCAGACGGTCGGCGCAGTGCTGCTCGATCCGGCGCTGTCCGGCTTCGTCGGCGGCCTGGTGATCGTCCCGCTCACCCACGCGCTGTCCCGGCTCCGGTCGGCCCCGCCCGCCGCGGTGATGCTGCTGCCCGGGTTCTGGTTGCTGCTGCCCGGTGCGCTGGGCTTCCGCGCCGTGTCCGGCCTGGCGACCGGCGACTACGGCGGCGCCACCGACCTGATCGTCACCGGCATCTCCATCTTCTCCGTCGCGCTGGGCGTGCTGGTCGGGCAGTCCATCACCCGCGATGCGCAGGCCGTCAGCCGGACGTGGCGGATCTCCTTCCGCCGCTGACGGCAAACCCGTCGCCACCCCGCGGCACCGGCCGTAGACTGGCCGGGTCGGACGGTAAAGCGAGGAAGACTGGTCGCCGGCCACCAGCACTACCGGTGAGGTTCTCTCGTGTTCGGTCCCTATCTCCAGGTGCTCCGTCGCCCTGGCGCCGCCCGTTTCTCCTCCGCCGGGATGCTCGCCCGGATGCAGATGTCGATGGCCGGGCTGGGCGCCGTCCTGCTGCTGTCCGCCGAGCGCGGCTCGTACGCCGTCGCGGGCGCGGTCTCGGCGATCTTCGCCCTGTCCGCGGCGGTGATCGGGCCTCAGGTCTCCCGGGCGATCGACATGTTCGGCCAGCACCGGGTCGTCCCGATCCAGCTGGCGGTGCACGTGCCCGCCGTCGCCGGCATCATCGCCGTCGCGCTGGCCGGCGACGCGAACTGGCCGATCTACCTGTTGGCCGTCGTCGGCGGTGCCTCCGTGCCCAACATCGGTCCGCTGGTGCGCGCCCGGTGGTCGGTGCAGCTGCACGGAACAGCGCTGCTGCGCACGGCTTTCGCCTGGGAATCGCTGATCGACGAGGCGGTGTTCATCCTCGGGCCGCCGATCGTCACCGTCGTGGCGCTGCAGGTTTCGCCCAGCGCCGGGCTGATCCTGGCCACGGTGCTGCTGGTGATCGGGACGCTACTGCTGATCACCCAGCGGTCCACCGAGCCGCCGCCGACCGGTCGGCACCACGGGCCGCGCCGGCGCCCGGCGATCCTGCTGCCCGGTGTGGGCGGCATCGCCGCGATCTTCGTGCTGTTGGGCGGCATCTTCGGCTCGTTCGAGGTCACGACCGTCGCTTTCACCAAGGCAGCGGGAGTGCCCGGAGCCGCCGGCCTGGTGCTGGCCCTGTACGCCGTCGGGTCGCTCACCGCCGGACTGATCTTCGGTGCACTGGCCATCCGGGCGTCGCTGGTCCGGCAGTTCCTCGTCGCCGTCGCGCTGCTCGCCGTGGTGACCCTGCCCCTGCCGTTCCTCGGCCAGGTGTGGCTGGTCGGCATCGGCCTGTTCGTGGCCGGCATCGCCTGCTCACCCGTGCTGATATCCGGGATGGCGCTGATCGAACGCATCGTGCCGTCCGGTCGGCTCACCGAATCGATGGCCTGGGCCAGCTCCGGGCTGGCCGTCGGCATCGCGACCGCGACCCCGCTGGCCGGGGTGATCATCGACCGGGCCGGCGCGCAGACGGCCTACTGGGTGACCTCCGGCTGCGGCATCGGTGCGTTGGTGATCGGCGTCCTGGTGGCGCGTTCGCTGCGCCGGGCCCTGCAGGACTCCGAGGTGCCGCTCGACCGGGTGATCGCCCACGGCGGCGCCGATCAGCACGACGGGACCGAAGACGGACAGGGCCCGGGCGAGGGTCCGGCGGGCGGCCGGAACGGTTCCGCGGCACTGCACTCGTCACGAGAAATGGCTGGTGGCAGCACATCAACGGGCTGACGGAGCCGGATCAGCACGCAGGTACCGTGATCAGGATGCAGAGCGGACTGTTCGGCCCCGGCAGTGTCACCTGGCGAGTGCACGCCGATCCGGTCTTCCCGATCGCCGGGGTGCGGGCGCTGATCCTGCAGGCGCTGCACCCGCTGACGATGGCCGCGGTGGCCCAGCAGCGTGGCTTCGAGGACGACTTCTGGGGTCGGCTGGAGCGCACCGGGCAGTACGTCTCGGCCCTGACCTACGCGCCGGAGGAGATCGCCCTGCGGACCGCGGCGAAGGTGCGGGGTATCCATCGACGGCTGCGCGGCACGGACCCGGAGACCGGTGAGACCTTCCGGCTGGACCGGCCCGACCTGCTGCTGTGGGTGCACTGCTGCGAGGTCGAGTCCTTCCTGACGACGGCCCGCCGTGCCGGTGCGCCGATCAGCCGACAGGACGCGGATGCCTACCTGCGGGAGCAGGTGCGCTCCGCGACGCTGATCGGCATCCCGGAGGAGATCGTGCCGGCGTCGGTCGCCGGCATGGAGCAGTACTTCCGGCACGTCCGGCCGGAGCTCCGGCTGACCGACGACGCCACCCGCGGCGTCCGCGTCCTGGTGGCGCCGCCGATGTCCAAGAAGGTGCGGCTGCTCACCCCGGCCCGGCCTGCGTGGGCGGGGCTGGCCGGGTTGGCGTTCGCGCTGATGCCGTCCTGGGCGCGCCGGATGTACCGGCTGCCGGGTCTGCCGACCACCGACCTCGCGGCGACCGCGGCGGTGCGCGCACTGCGGGCCGGAGCGACCGTGCTGCCCGACAGGTGGAGCGGGCCGCCGGAGGTGCTGGCCGCCAGGGCCGAACTGACGGCGCTGTCCGCGCGGCACCGGGCCACCGCGGCCACCGCGGCCGCGCAGGCAAGGTTCGAGCCGGTGCCGGGCCGGCGCGCCGGATGACAGACCCCGTCGACCAGGTCCGCCGGACCGCGATCGCGCTCAGCGCCCTGGCACAGAGCGGCCTGACCTACGCGCAGAACGACTACGACCTCGACCGTTACCGCAAGGTCGCCGCGCTGGCCGCCGACCTGCTGGCGGCCATCACCGATCAGCCGGCCGCGCACTGGCAGCTGGAGATGGGCCGGGACGCCGGGTACGCCACACCCAAGGTGGACGTCCGCGGGGCGTTGGTCGACGACGACGAGCGGATCCTGCTGATGCGGGAGCGTTCCGACGGTCGCTGGTCACTGCCGGGTGGCTGGGCGGACCCGCTCGACACCCCGTCCCGGGCCGTCGAACGGGAGATCCTCGAGGAGACCGGGTACGGCGCGACCGTCGTCAAGTTGGTCGGGGTGTGGGACCGGGAGACGCAGGGACACATTCCGCCGCTGCCGTTCTCGATCTACAAGCTGTTCTTCCTGTGCGCCGCCACCGGAGAGGTGCGGCCGCCGGACGCCCTGGAGACCCTGGACGTCGGCTGGTTCGGGATCGATGAGCTGCCCGATCTGTCGCTCGGCCGGATCAGCCGGCGGCAGCTGGAGCGGATCCTGGCGCACCGCCGGAACCCGGGGCTGGCCACCGAGTTCGACTGATTGCGATCAGATCCTCTCGACCGCCGCGCTTGCGGTGTCCGACCCGACCTGCGACTGCGGCTCCTCGGCCGCGGCCGCGTCGGCCGGGGGGCCGGTGCGAGCGGGTCGGTCACGAGATGGCGGTGCCCGCGAGCAGCCTTTGACGCCGTGCTGCCCCATGGGTGCCCGGACCACGATGATGGCCGCGGGCAGAGTACTACCTCCGACCTCGATCCGATCAGCTCGAGAGAACATGGCCGTGATCGAGCTCCTCGGGAAGTGCACTCCCGTCGGGGCTATCTGGCCGTCACTCGGACCACGAGGTCGTCGACGTCGGTGGGCCGATAGGGTAAGCCGCCCGTTTCGGTGACGACGGCAGCGATGTCACGCAGTTTGCTGTTGTGGTTCTGGCTGGCCGCGGTGAGCAGGCGGAAAGCCTGGTCCGCGGTGAGTCGGTGGCGGCCCATCAGGATGCCGACGGCGGTTCCGATGGTCCGGTTGCTGTGCAGTCCCTGGCGCATCTGATCGGCTCTTGCCTGCGCCGTCTCGACGGCGGATTCGCGCAGCGCATGCAACTCGTGGTTGGCCCGGACTCTGGCGAGCAATTCTCGGGAGGAGAACGGTTTGGTGATGTAGTCGTCCGCGCCGGAAGCCAGACCTTCGCTTGCGGCGTCGGCTCCGCCGCGACCGGTGATGAGGAGAATGGGTAGCCGTGCCGTGCCGGCATCCTGGCGCAACTGCCCGAGCAGATACAGCCCGCTCCGGCCGGGCAGCATGATGTCGGTGATCACCACCGCGGGCGGCTCCTGTCCCCGGGCCAGCGGCAGTGCAGCCTCGGCGTCCGGCGCGGCATCGACCGACCAGCCGTCTGCAAGGAGCAACCTGGTCAGGTAGGCACGCAGGTCGGGGTCGTCCTCGACGACGAGCACCCGGGGTCCCGGCTCCGCCTCAACCCCGGATCGGCGCTCCGTCACCAACGGATGCGTAGAGCCGGCGGGCAGCGGCACGGTCACGGTGACAGTGGTGCCGCTTCCGGGTTCGCTGGCGAGGTCAACATGGCCGTCATGCAGGCGGACGAGGTCGGCAACCAGTGCCAGCCCGATGCCGGCACCGGACGCAGGGTTTCCCGGTTCGGCGCGGTAGAACCTTTCGAACACCCTGGCCTGGTGATCAGCGTCGATCCCCATACCCTGATCCATCACGGTCAGTACGGCGCTTGTCCCGAGGGAGTCGAGCGTCACCTGGACCCCACCGCCAGCTGACGAGTACTTCAGTGCATTCGACACAAGGTTCGTCACGATGGTGGACCACATGGACCTGTCGACCACCGCCGTCAGCGGTTCGCTCGGAACCTGGACGGTGAACGAGAGTCCGGCACGTTCTGCAGTCGACCGGAACATCGCCGTCGCCTCGGTGGTCAACACGCCGAGGTCGACCGCGCGACGGTCAGGCAGCATGACCCCACCTTCGGCGCCTGAGAAGTCCAGAAGGGCGTCAACCATCACGCGTAGCCGTTCGGCCGCGCGGACCGCCGCCTCGAGGTCGTCCCGGCCCCGCCGATGCTCACCTTGCGCGGCAAGCAGATCCTGCAGCGGTGCGAGCAGCAGGGTCAGCGGCGTCCGCAGTTCATGACTGACGTTCTGGTAGAACCTGGTTTTCGCGCGGTCGAGATCGGCCAGCACCAGCATTTGGTGCTGCTCGTTCTCCCGGGCGGCGGCATCGGTCAGCAGAACCCGTAGTTGCCGGCCGATCAGCGACAGGAACCCCTGGTAGTCCTGGTCCAACAGCCGGTACGGACTGAGGCCGAGCATGATTGCACCCACGGGACGGGCGCGACCACTCACGGTCAAGGGCAGCATCACGGCCTCATCCGGAAGGAGCGGCCCTATGGGGCCAGGCCGCACGAGGTCGTCGGACCGTCCACGCAAACCGCTGAGCGTCTCTTGGTCGCCGCTGCTGATGACGCGGTCCGCCGCCCAGTTCCCAGGCCGCCGGCGGGTTCGGTGAACCGTCCGAGTCGGGCTCGGCGGCCAGCCCGTAGGCGGCGACCGGGCGGGCCCTGTTCGTCGGGTCGGTGCTGACGGTCGGCGCTGCGACGAAGGCGACCGCGAAGGGGATGCTCTCCCGTGCACTCGCCAGCACCTGGACGACCGCGCGGCAGATCTCTGCGACGGCGTCGGCGCCTGTGTCACCGGCGATGTCGGACACTGACACCGCGCCCAGTTCGCGAACCACCCGCATCCGCCGTTCGGAGAGGACCTGGCGGGTCGACTCGGTGGCTATCGTCAGGATGCCGCCGATGGCGCCGTCCTCATCGATGATCGGGCTCTGAGCGAACGAGAAATAACACTCCTCGGGATAACCGTTGCGCTCCAGCACTTGTCGCTCATTGTCATACCTGATGGTGTGGCCATCGTGAAGCACCTGGTGCAGCCGGGGACTCACCCACTCCCAGGCCTCGGGCCAGGTGTCCTTCGGTGACTGACCCACGGCGTCGGGATGCCTGGAACCCAGCAACGGGGCGTACGCCTCGTTGTACAGGGCCACCATCTCCGGACCCCAGTTGATCACCGTCGGGAAGCCCGAACGGAGCATCGTCGGCACCATCATTCGCAAGACCGGCGACCACGACGACGGCGCACCCACGGGAGTGCACGACCACACCTTGTCCTCGAGCAACCGGCGAAACTCACCCGAAGCGCCGTCGAACAGCGACGCGTCCTTGTCGCGCGCGGTCATGAGAACCATCGCCTGTCGTGTCGAGCGCCTGATGTGGGTGTTTGGTCCGAATTGCGCCGCTCAGAAATCTAAGACAAGCGGTCCGGCTTCACAAGGCTTGCTGATCTCCTGGAAAGCCGGCATCCGCAGGGCCGGATGGGCATCTCGCTGCAGCATCTTCACGACACCCTGACGGCACGACGCCGATTGGCGCCCCGCGCAGAGGCGTTCAACCGAGTGCGGATCATCGAGAACGCCGTCCACGTGGCACCGCACGCGGCACCCGGCGCGGGATCCAGAAGCCCAGCCACCCGGCGCCGAACAGCCCGACCACCCCCATCGCGGCAATGCCCGCGCCCAGCGTGGCGGCGGCCGCGACACCGGCGATGAGGAACGGGCCGACCCCGTTCCCGGCGTCGTAGAACACCCGCCAGACACCGAGGAACACCGGCCGCCGGTCGGGGGGCGCCAGGTCGGCGCCCAGCGTCATCACCAGCCCGGAACTCATCCCGTTCCCCACGCCGATCAGCAGGCCGACGGCCAGCAGCGCACCGGCCGACGACGTCAACGGCACCAGCAGCAGGGACAGCCCGAGCAGGCCCATCGACGGCACCGCGACGAACGCCCGGCCGTACCTGTCCATCACCTTGCCGGCCGGATAGAACAGCAGCATGTCCACCGCGCCGGACACCCCGAAAATCACCGAGATCGTCGTCGGGGACAGTCCGAGATGGGTTCCCCACAGTGGCAGCACGACCTGGCGGGCGGCCCGGATCGCGCTGACCAACAGCGCCCCGACACCCAGGGTGGCGAACACCGAACGCTGGTCGCGGACCACGGTGCGCACCGGGACCCGGGCGTTCGACGGTCCGGTGCCGTCGGCCGAACCCTCCGGGGTCAGGTCTTTGACGACCAGCAGCACCCCCACCGCGACCGCCGCTGCGACCATGTGCACGGCATAGGCGCCCCAGAGCCCGGTGACGTGGACGACCGCCGCACCGAGGAACGGCCCGACGAACAGCCCGATCCGGAAGACGCCACCGAGGGTCGACATGGCGGTCGCCCGCAACCGGTACGGCACGACCTCGGCCACATAGGCCTGCCGGGCCAGCAGCCACACGGCCGTGCCCGACCCGGTGACGAAGATGCACAGCGCGAACACCGCGAGGTTCGGCGCAAGGATGCAGCCGAGCAGGGCCAGCACGGTGAGCAGCGCCGCGCCGATCATGGTCGGCCGCTCGCCGTACCGGTGCACCACCGTCCCGGCCGGGATGTCGGCCAGCAGTTGGCCGAGGCCGGCGGCCGCGACGACGAGGGCGGCCATCGCCGCCGACGCACCGAGCTGCGTCGCAGAGATCACCACCACCGGGGCGATCGCGCCCTGACCTACGGCGAACAACGCCGGCGGCAGGAACGCGGCGGGCGCGATCTGCCGGAGCGTCAGACTTTCGTCGGTCATCGCCGGTCATCCTGCCCGGTGCGCAACCGGGCAGGACGCATCGGTGGCGCGGCGGGCGGCGTCAGTCGTCGTCGTCGGCGTTGCGGCTCGCCCGGTTGACCGCAGACACGACCGCCTTCAGCGACGCCGTGGTGATCGACGAGTCGATGCCGACGCCCCAGACCACCTGGCCGTCGATTGCGCACTCCAGGTAGGCCGCGGCCCGGGCGTCTCCGCCGGCGGACAGGGCGTGCTCGACGTAGTCCAGCACCCGCACGTCGTATCCCGCCTCGCCCAGTGCGGAGCAGAACGCGGCGACCGGCCCGTTGCCGCTGCCGTGCACGACGATCTCCTCGCCGCGGCTGACGATCCGGGCTGCGAGCCGGTCGAAGATGGTCTCGTCCTCGGCGTCCTCGGGGTTCTCGATCCGGGTCCGCACCAGATGCAGCGGCGTGGCCGGCTCCAGGTACTCCTGCGCGAAGTAGCGCCACATCGTGGGGGCGTCCACCTCGCCGCCCTCGCTGTCGGTGTGCTCCTGCACCACCCGGGAGAACTCGATCTGCAGCCGGCGCGGCAGGTCCAGGCCGTGCTCGGTCTTCATGATGTACGCGACGCCGCCCTTGCCGGACTGCGAGTTCACCCGGATCACGGCCTCGTACGAGCGGCCGACGTCCTTGGGGTCGATCGGCAGGTACGGCACCTGCCAGGTGAACGCCTCGACCGGCACCCCGGCCGCCGCGGCGTCCCGGTTGAGGTGGTCGAAGCCCTTCTTGATGGCGTCCTGGTGGGAGCCGGAGAACGCCGTGTAGACCAGGTCGCCGCCGTACGGGTGCCGCTCGGGCACCGCCAGCTGGTTGCAGTACTCGACGGTGCGGCGGATCTCGTCGATGTCGGAGAAGTCGATCTGCGGGTCGATGCCCTGGCTGAACAGGTTGAGCCCCAACGTCACCAGGCACACGTTGCCGGTGCGCTCTCCGTTGCCGAACAGGCAGCCCTCGATCCGGTCGGCGCCGGCCAGGTAGCCCAGTTCGGCGGCGGCGACGGCGGTGCCGCGGTCGTTGTGCGGGTGCAGGGACAGCACGATCGCGTCCCGCCGCTCCAGGTTCCGGTGCATCCACTCGATCGAATCGGCGTAGATGTTCGGCGTCGCCATCTCCACGGTCGCCGGCAGGTTGACCACCATCGGGTTGTCCGGCGTCGGCTGCCACACCGCGGACACCGCGTTGCACACCTCGACGGCGTACTCGAGTTCGGTGCCGGTGTACGACTCGGGGGAGTACTCGAACCGCCAGTCGGTGTCCGGATACTTCTCCGCCCAGCGGGCGACCTCCTCGGCGCCGTCGGTGGCGATCCGGGTGATGCCCTTGCGGTCAAGGCCGAACACCACTCGCCGCTGCAGCGTCGAGGTGGAGTTGTACAGGTGGACCAGCGCGGACGGCGCGCCCTCGACGGACTCGAAGGTGCGGGCGATCAGCTCCGGCCGGGCCTGGGTGAGCACCTGGATCCGGACGTCCTCGGGAACCGCGTCCTGCTCGATGATCTCGCGGACGAAGTCGAAGTCGGTCTGGCTGGCGGCCGGGAACCCAACCTCGATCTCCTTGTAGCCCATGGACACCAGCAGGTCGAACATCCGCCGCTTGCGGGCCGGGGTCATCGGGTCGATCAGCGCCTGGTTGCCGTCCCGCAGATCGACGGCACACCACTGCGGCGCCTTGGTCATCACCCGGGTCGGCCACTGCCGGTCCGGCAGGTCGATCGGCGGGAACGGTTGGTACCGGTTGATCGGCATCGCGCTGGCGCGCTGCCGGTTGTAGGCGGGTTGACCGGTGGGGATGGGGCCGGTCGGCGGACGCAGTCGGGAGGGGGTGGGGGTGCCCATGATGGTTGTCCTTGCTGAGCTCGGTGACGACCGCGCACAGCCGGGTACGCGGGTCGGGAGGGATGACCGGCAGCACGACAACCCGCGACGGAGGAGCCAGTCCGAGAATCAGGCTCCGTCGCGGCGGCGAAGAAGCAGGCCGGACGCCACGCGGACGCCGGGCGCTGCGGTGCGCACCACGGCACGGACTCTACTACCGCAGTTCCGCGGGGATGCAAGGGCTTGTTGGCCTGCGCCGCCGGCGGGGGTCAGTCGAGGTCGGCGGAGCCTTCGCGGTAGATCGTGACGTCGCTGATCAGGCCGGCGTGCACCCGGTAGAACGCGGCGATCGGGAAGCTCAGCCGGGCACCGTCGACCGTGATGTCCTCCCGCAGTTGTGCGGCGACGGTGTCCCCCTCGGCGATCAGGCCGCCGACCGCCAGTGAAGGGTCCATCGCCCAGAGCCCGTCGTCGAACAGTTCGGTCAGGGCGGCGCGGCCGGTGACGGTGCTCGTTCCGGTGCGCCACCGGGCGTCCGGTGCCAGGCCCGCCAGCAGGTCGGCGGTGCAGTGCCGGTTGAACGCGTCGAGGTGGGCGGTGACCAACACCCGCGGGTCTGTCACATGCCGCTCCTGCGCGTGCAGCGGGCGTCACCGCAAGCAGCAACGGCAGGCGGAGATGTCATGGGAATCGTGATCTGTGACGTCCGACAGGCATGACAGGTGTCTAGCATGGGGCATGGCCGAGTGGACGTTCTTCACCAACCATGCCCATGTCCTGCTGTGCATCACCCGGGACCCGGGCATCCGCATCCGCGACCTGGCGGAGCAGGTGGGCGTCACCGAGCGCGCGGCTCAGCGGCTGGTCGCCGAGTTGATCGATGCCGGATATCTGGACCGGACGCGGGACGGCCGGCGCAATCGTTACCAGGTGCGGGCGGATCTGCCGCTGCGCCATCCCGTCGAACAGCCTCACCGGGTCGGCGAGATCCTCGATGTGCTGGTCGACGACGATCTCGCGACCGGCGTGGCGGCATCCGGCGCGGCCGCATCCGCCGCGGCCGCATCGGGAGCAACGAGGTCGCCGGCAGAACCTGGGTCGTGACGCGCACCACACTCTGAGGAGCACGGCACCGTTCGAAGGGACCGAATAGCCGACTCGCAATACACGTCACTTGACACACGATATCCGTGTCGCGTATTTCTAAGCGCATGGACACAAATGGAGTGAGGGCGTGACGGCCGCGCTGCTGGTCGCAGCGGTGCTGCTGCCCCTCGTGGCAGCCGCGGTGGCGGCGCCGGCGGGCCCGGCCCGGGTGGAATGGACGGGCCGCGCCGGCGTGCTGGTGGCCGGCGCGAGTTTCGTGCTCTCGGTGGTGCTGACGGTGGCGATCGTGCGGGGCGGCCCGGTGTCCGCCGTCGTGGCGGGCGGCGGCGGTGACGCCCGATTCGGCCTGATCGCCGACCAGGCGCGAATTGTGTTGCTGCTGCTGGTGTTCGGGGTCAGCGCGGTGGTGCAGTCGTTCGCCCGACGCTATCTCCGCGGTGACGCGCGGGCCGCCCGGTTCTTCGCGGCGGCCGGCCTGCTGACCGGTTCGACGGCGGGGCTGGTGACGTCGGTGACGCTCATCCCGTTCGCCGTTGCCTGGACGGTCGCGGGCGTCGCGCTCTGCCTGCTGCTGGGCCTGTACTGGCACCTGCCCGCCGCCCGGCACGGCGTGCGCCGCACGGTCCGCGCCTTCGCGATCGGTGACATCGGGCTCTGGGTCGCGGTTGTGCTGCTCACCATCCAGCAGGGCACGGTGGACCTGCGCCAACTGGGCGGCACGGCGGCCGCACTCGATGACGACCCGGTCCTGGTGGCCGTCATCGCCTGCCTGCTGGTGCTGGCCGCGGTCGCCCGGTCCGCGCAACTGCCGCTGCAGTCCTGGCTGCCGGCCACCCTGGCCGCGCCGACACCTGTCTCCGCCCTCCTGCACGCGGGCGTGGTCAACGCCGGCGGTGTGCTGCTGATCCTGCTGAGCCCGCTGTTCACCGCCTCGACGCTGGCACTGTCCCTCGCGTTCGTCATCGGTGCCGCGACGGCGGTGTACGGCACCGCGCTGATGCTCACCAAGCCGGACGTCAAGGGCGCGCTCGTGCATTCCACGATGGGCCAGATGGGCTTCATGATCATGACCTGCGGGCTGGGCTGGTTCGGGGCGGCGCTGTTCCACCTGACGGCCCACGGCATGTACAAGGCGACCCTTTTCCTCGGTTCGGGGTCGGCCGTGCACAGTCAGGTCCGGCACCGCAAAGCCCCGCCGCTGCCCAGCATCTCGCGTGCGGCGGTGACCGGATCAGCCGCGGCGGCGGTGCTGCTGTCCGCCGCGGCGATCCTCGCCGCGGTGGCCGTCATTCGCCCGTCGGGCGGCAACGCCGAGGTGTTGTTGGTCTTTGCCTGGGCCACCGCCGCATGGGCGAGTTGGGGCTGGTTGCGCCGGCACCCGTCCCTGTCCGGTGTGCTGGTAACCGCGGTGTCCCTGCTGGTCCTCGGATTCGGCTATGTGTTGATCATCGACATCGTCACCGGCTTCGTCGACCGCGCGCTGCCCGCCGGGGCGCCGGGTGTGTCCCCGTGGCTGCTCGCCCTGCCGCTCGCCGCGATGGCCGTCCTGGCGCTGGTCCGGCACGCGCCGCAGCGGTGGGGTGCCAGCCCGATCGGCCGGCGGCTGTACGTCCTGGCGCTGAGCGCCGGCTACGTCCGGGGAGAGCCGCGGCCACCGCGCCGGCGGCAGGCGGTGGCGTCCGCTCCGTTGCCCCGGCTCGCATCGGAGGTGGGAGCATGACGACGTTGACCGAGCGGACCCGGATCCGCAGCGAAGTGACCCTGGCGGCAAGGATTCTCGCCGCGAACTGGCCGATCGACACGTTCATCGCGGTGAACCCGCTGGGCGGGCTGGAGACCCGGCCGTTCCGCGAGGCCGTGACGATGGTCGAGGATGCCTTCGGCGCCAGCGGGTTCCCGGCTGACGAGGTCTTCCGGCAGGCCTACGCCGACGGTCGAATCACCGACCGGGATCTGGACGAGGCGATGGGCCGCCGGTATCCGGAACTGCTCAAACAGGAACCGGTCTCGCTCGGCGGCCGGGTGCTCGCGCCGGCCGACGTGCTCCGCTGCGACCTGCTGCACGGCGCGCCGCGGCCGACGCCGTCCCGCCGGTTCCGGATGCGCAGCGAGAGTGCCGCGCCCGCGGTCGCCGGCGCGGTCGATGCCGAATCGGCCAAATGGTGCGCCGCGTTCCTGGACAGCGGACAGGCGAGCTGGACGATGCCCGGGCGGGACAAGGGCTTCTACGCGGCGTGGCGGGATCTCGTCGGTGTCGACCGAGCGCTGCCGGTTGGGGTCCGCGTCCGGCTGCGGAACCTGCCGTACGCACCCGAGGACGCGTTGCTCGCGGCCATCACCGAACTCCGCATCCCGATGTCGGACGTGCGGGCGTACTTCACGGCTCACCTGACGCGGCTGCCCGGCTGGGCGGCCCAGGTGAACTGGCGGGGCTCCAACGGCGAGGGCATCGACGTGCTGTCGTACCTCGCGATGCGGCTCAGCTACGAGGCGGCGATGCTCGCCGAGACCGCCGGCGGTGCGGACGGCCGGCTGGTCGCCGAGCGCCCGCTGCCGTCCGCGGACGACACCGCCCGCCGGGCGGAGCTGGTCGCGGCCGTCCTGGCCGATGAGCAGGTCAGCGCCGCGGAACTGGCCGGTGTCGGCGCTGTCCTGGAGACGGTGCCCGCGCAGGACAAGGAACTGATCTGGCTGGACGCGCTGGAATTCGGATACCGCGACGACCTGCTCGGCAGGTTGCGGACCACCCCGCCGCGTCCGGCGCCCCGGCCCGCGGCCCAGCTCGTCTGCTGTATCGACGTGCGCTCCGAGGGACTGCGGCGCCGGCTCGAGGAAGTCGGCAACTACGAAACCCTGGGTTTCGCAGGCTTCTTCGCCGTCGCCATCCGGTTCCAGGACCTGTCCGGCGGCGAGCCGAGCGACCTTTGCCCGGTGCTGCTCAAGCCGCGCAACGAGATCGTCGAGTCCGCGCTGCCGGGCCAGGAGGCCGCCGCCGGCCGCACGGTCGCCGGTGAGCGGGTTCTCGCCGGGGCGCAGGACGCGTTCTATGCCGCCAAGGACGACATGGCGGCGCCGTTCGCACTGGCCGAGGCGGCCGGCTGGGTCGCCGGCCCGGTCGGTGCGGTGAAGACGTTGACCGCCAAGGGGTTCGGCTCGCTCCGCCGCCGCCTGCAGGTCGTGGCGACGCCGCCGGTGCCCACCCAGCTGAGCGTCGCGGAAGGTTTCGCCTTCGACGAGCAGGTGCTGTTCGGCGAGGTGGCCCTGACGATGATGGGGCTCACCCGCAACTTCGGCCGGCTGGTGGTGCTGTGCGGGCACGGCAGCAGCACCGAGAACAACCCGTACGCCTCGGCCCTGGACTGCGGCGCGTGCGGCGGCAACCGCGGCGCACCCAACGCCCGGACCGCGGCCGCCATCCTCAACAACCTGCGCGTCCGGGACGGGTTGCGGGGCAGAGGGATCGACATTCCGGACGACACCTGGTTCGTGCCCGCCGAGCACGACACGGCGATCGACAAGGTCGAACTGCTGGACCTGCATCTGGTTCCGGACACGCACCGCCGCGAGGTACACGCCATGACCGCCGATCTGGCGGTCGCGGGCGCCGAACTGGCGGCCGAGAGGGCGGAGTCGCTGCCCGGCGCCCGCCGCGGCTTGCGGCCGGCCGCCGCGGCATCCCACGTGCTGGAGCGGTCCACCGACTGGGCGCAGGTGTTCCCGGAGTGGGGCCTGGCGGGCAATGCCGCCTTCATCGTCGGCCCGAGGTCGATGACTCGAGGCCTGGACCTTCGCCGGCGCACGTTCCTGCATTCCTACGAGGCCGAGGTCGACAAGGACGGCTCCGCGCTGGAGACGATCCTCACCGCCCCGCTGGTGGTCGCCCAGTGGCTCAACTGCCAGTACTACTTCTCCACCGTCGACCAGCAGAGCTTCGGCTCCGGCAGCAAGACGATCCACAACGTGGTCGGCGGTATCGGTGTGCTGTCCGGGCACAACGGCGACCTGCGGCTGGGCCTGCCGTGGCAGTCGATCAGCGACGGCAAGCGGCTGGTGCACGAGCCGATGCGGCTGCTCGCCGTCGTACAGGCGCCGTTGAACCGGATCGAGGGCATCATCGCCCGTAACACCGTGCTGCAGAACCTGTTCCACAACGACTGGGTGGCCCTCGCCGCCCGGGACGACACCCAGGCGCCATGGCACCGCTACACGTCCGGCGGCTGGGTCCGCTGGTCCACAACGGAGGGATCACCGCGATGAATCGCGATCAGCTGACCAAGATGGCCAAGGTCGAGGTGGTGGTGACCGGTGCCACCGCTTCCGCGGTGCGTGACCTGTTCAAGGCCATCGGCGCGACCGGGTTCACCAGCGTTTCCGGGGTGTCCGGGCTGGGGCACCACGGGTATCACCAGGGACGGCTGCTGTTCAACGAACAGGCGACCCTGGAGATGCTGATTACCGTCGTCCCGGACGAGAAGGTGGAGCCCCTGCTCGCCGGGCTCCGGCCGCTGCTGGAGGCGTCGTCCGGCGTGATGTTCCTGACCGACACCTACGTCAGCCGTCCGGAGTACTTCTCGTGAGCGCCGACTCCGGGGTCCCGTTCGCCTGGCCGCGAGCGGCGCCGGTGCGGCGCAGCGCCAGAGACAGACTGCTGGCCGCGTTCGGTGTGCTGAACGCGCACGGCATCGTCGCGCTCGGTGCCTGCAGCACCGATCCCGCGGCGGTGCGGGCCGCGCTGGCGTCGAGCATCCGGCAGCGCAATCCCGCGGCGGCCGGGTCGTACGTGTTCTGGACGTCGTCGGACGAGGAGTGCTTCACCGAGGACGGGTCATTGCGCGGCACTCTGACCCTGTTCGCCAGCGGCCCGGCCGTGGCGCGTGCGGTGATGGCCGCGCTCGCCCAGCAGGGACTGTGCGCGGTCACCGCATCCGACGGCTCCATCGGCGTGTTGCCGACGGCCGCCGACGAGCCGTCACTGAACTGAGCGGAGCGGGCCTCAGCGGTAGTGGTGCACGACCGGGCTCGCGGGTCGTTGGGCGGCGGCGAGGCAACCCCAGACCATGGAGACCAGCCACACCATCGGCCACCACACGAGCCAGGCCAGCCCGAAGGTCAGGATCCCCGCGATGAATCCGCCGAAGATCAGCACCGCGAGCATGAAAAGGGCACCGCCGACCGTGGAATAGAACATCCCGAACGGGCCGAAGAAGAACGTCAGCACCAGTGCCACAGCCACCGACTTGCGCGGCGGCATCATCACCACGGTGGTGCCTCCGTAGGGTGCCTGCACCACCGGGTAGCCGCGCGGGTGGCTGACCACCGAACCCGCCGCTGGTGCGGTGTGCGGGCTCCAGTTCGCTCCGTCCCACCACCGCTGGGCCGGCAGGCCCTGCGGATCGGGGTACCAGCCGGGCGCGATCGCCGGAGCCATCGGCGCATCGAACGGCGGAGAGGCCATCACCCCGGTCGCCACCCTCGGCTCGTCGTCGAGAACGGTCGCCACCGGGTGGTCCGCCGCCGACCAGGCAACGGGCGGTTGCCCCTCGAGGCTCGAGACATCCGGCACCACCGACGTGACATCGGCGCCGCGCGTGTGCGAGGTCCACTGCGAGCCGTTCCACCACCGCTCACCGGACGACTCCGGATCGGCATACCAACCGGCCGGCAACCGGAACTGATCAGTCGTCATGGCGGGCCTCGGGTTTCGCCTGGGTGCACTGTCCTGTTTGCGACAGTATCAGCGGGCGGCGACAGTCCCCCGGCACCCGACAGCGGCACCGGACAATGGTCGGGTGACCGCCCCGCCCCCCGGCCCATCCGCTGCCGCGGCCGCCAACGGCCCGCCCGCCAACGCCGCGGCCGCCAACGCCCTGGCCGCGAACGGCCCGCCCGCCAATGCGCCGCCCGCCTCCACGCAGCCGCCGCCGGTGCCACCGGTCGAGCCGGCGGGAGCATCAGCGGACGGTCGCCCCGACCGCCGAACCGGGGTCGATCCGCCGACCCACCCGACCCCGGTGGTGCCCGCCCGGGCCGAGCAGGCCGGCGGCAGATCCCCGCGGCCGCCGGCATCGCCGTGGAGCTTCGTCGACGTGTTCGCCGGGCTCGGGGTCGTGCTCATCGTCAGCCTGCTGATCACCGCGCCGCTGCAGATCGCGCAGTGGCGCGGCGGGGGAGCGGCGCTGCTGCTGTCGGCGCTGCCGGTGTGGATCGGGCTGCTCGGCACCGCCATCTGGGCCTGCCGGCGGCACGGCTCGGGCAACCTGATCCGTGACCTGGGGCTGCGCCTGCGGTGGATCGATCTGGCGATCGGGCTGGGCGCCGGCCTGGCGCTCCGCTTCGCCATCGGCATCTGGACGGTGGTCTATTCCTCGATCACCGGCCAGCAACCGACGTCGAACCTGGAGTCGGTGCTGGAGAACGGCCTCGGCACCGGCATCTGGCTGGTGGTGAACGCCCTGGCCATCGCGGTGATCGGGCCGGTGATCGAGGAGATCTTCTTCCGCGGCGTCGGGCTGCGCTCGGCGCTGGCGAGCCTGTGGCGCCGGTCGGATTCGCCGCGGTACGCCGACCCGCGGCGCCGGATCTGGATCTCGATCGCGGCGACGTCGGCCATCTTCGCGCTGCTGCACGTCTCCGAGGTGAAGGACCTGACGTCGGCGGCCGTCCTGCTCCCCGGGCTGTTCCTCGCCGGGTGGGTGCTCGCCCGGCTCACCATCTGGAGCGGGCGGCTCGGCCCGGCGATCGTCACGCACGTCGTCTTCAACGGGGTGGCCGTGGTGGCACTGCTGGCGCTGACGCCCTGATCGACGGTGGCCGCAGTCCGGTGCCCGACGGGGTGCCCGGTCAGCTCGGCGGAGACCGGAACCGTCCTCCGCCCGTCATGTCTCGACGAGCATGACCAAGGTCTGCGCCAGCACGCCGTCATGTTCCATCCGACGGGGTGGGATATCCGTGTCGTGAAGAGTCGGCGTGCGGCCGGTTCGCATCCGTCGACTTCCGGTGTCACCGCTCCGCGGTGGTCAACCACGCGGCCGACCCGAGGGTCACCCCGGCCGGTCCGGTGCGCTCGGCCAGCACTGTCCGCAGGCGGGCGCGGGCGCGCTGCTGGGCTTGCGGACTCTGACCCTGCAGCATCCAACCGGCCATGCCGAGTACGAATTGTTCTGCATCTGTCACATCGCCGCCGTAGTGCATCGGCCGTTTAAGCGGCCGGCACTGCACCCGGATGAGACCGGCCCGGCCCAGGACGTCGGCGATCACCGCGGGGTTGCTGAGCGAGAAGGGTCCCGGGCCGTCGGTGGTACCGGCCATGGTGTCGATGGCGCCAGGTCCGCCGGTGAGGACGGTCGCCACGTCGGTGACCCACGGGTTCCGGCCGGCCTCTTGCCAGGTCAGCATCGTCAGCCTCCCGCCCGGCCGCAGCGCACGTCCGAGGTTGGCGAAGGCGGCCACCGGGTCGGCGAAGAACATGGTGCCGGTCCTGCTGAGCACCGCGTCGAACTGCCCGTCGCCGAACGCGTGCAGCTGGGCGTCGCACTGCTCGAACCGGACGTTCGGCACACCTTTCGCCGCGGCACGGGCGCGGGCCGTCGCCAGCATGGCCGCGGACAGGTCGACGCCGAGCGCGCTCCCGTGCCAGGCCCGCAGGGCCGCCTGCAGGGTGACCGAACCGGTGCCGCAGCCGATGTCCAGCACCCGATCGGTGCGGGCCAGGCCGGCGGCGTCGAACAGATCCGCGTCGTATCCGGCGACGAGCAGGTCGAGCCGGTCGGCGTTGGCCGCCCAGAACCTGCCCTGCTCGCCGTCCCAGCCGACGGCCTGTTCGGTGTTGCCGGGTGCGACCCGCATGGTGCGCTCCCTCCCTCGGGAATGCCGCCGCGGAGAATTATCGACGGTCCGGCCGCCGGGACGAAGGCGTTTTCGTCTGCTGTTGACGACGGGCCGGCAGGGCCGACACAGCCGACCGGAGCAGCCGCGCGGAGCCGGGCGGGGCCGCCGGGCAGGACTATTTGCACTGTGGAGCACCCACGGAAGCAAGGTCTGCGGGCGGGCGCGGAGGCGTCACCGCGAGCTTCCCGGGACGGTGCTCCGGACCGCAGACCGGGCGCCCGGCGGTTCCCGCGTCGGCCGGCCGGCCGGGTCCCGACAGGTAGTCTCACGACGTCACAGGCGCCCGGTTTCGAGCCCGGGGGAGCAGCGGAAAGCGGGACGTGCGGTGGGTCTGGTCGTCCAGAAGTACGGCGGTTCGTCGGTCGGCAGTGCGGAGCGGATCAAACGCGTCGCCGAGCGGATCGTCGCCACCCGCAAGGACGGGCACGACGTCGTCGTGGTGGTGTCCGCGATGGGCGACACCACCGACGAGCTGATGGACCTCGCGCAGCAGGTGTCCCCGTCACCGCCGCCCCGCGAACTCGACATGCTCCTCACCTCCGGGGAGCGGATCTCCAACGCCCTGGTGGCGATGGCGATCTCCGCGCTCGGCGCCGAGGCCCGGTCGTTCACCGGCTCGCAGGCGGGCGTCATCACCGATTCGGCGCACGGCAAGGCGCGGATCATCGACGTCACGCCTGGCCGGATCCGCGCCGCCCTGGACAAGGGGTACATCGCCCTGGTTGCCGGCTTCCAGGGCGTCAGCCAGGACACCAAGGACATCACCACGCTCGGCCGCGGCGGGTCCGACACCACCGCCGTCGCCCTCGCCGCCGCGCTCAACGCGGACGTCTGCGAGATCTACACCGACGTCGACGGCGTTTTCACCGCGGATCCGCGGATCGTCTCCGATGCGGCGAAGCTGGACACCATCACCTACGAGGAAATGCTCGAGATGGCCGCGGCCGGCGCGAAGGTGCTGATGCTGCGGTGCGTCGAGTACGCCCGCCGGTACAACGTCCCGGTGCACGTCCGGTCGTCCTACTCCGACAACGACGGCACCCTGGTCAAGGGCAGCATGGAGGATCTCACCGTGGAACAGGCACTGATCACCGGCGTCGCGCACGAACGCGGCGAGGCCAAGGTCACCGTGACCGAGGTTCCCGACCACCCCGGTGTGGCGGCGAAGATCTTCCGCTGCATCGCCGACGCGGAGATCGACATCGACATGGTGGTGCAGAACATCTCCCGCGCCGCCGAGGGACGCACCGACATCACCTTCACGCTGCCCAAGGCGGACGGGCCAAGGGCCGTTGCCGCGCTCGAAACTCGCAAGGGCGACATCGGTTTCGGGCAGATCATCTACAACGACCACGTCGGCAAGGTGTCGCTGATCGGTGCCGGCATGCGCTCGCACCCGGGGGTCACGGCGACGTTCTGCGAGGCGCTCGCCGAGGCCGGCGTGAACATCGACATCATCTCCACGTCCGAGATCCGGATCTCCGTGCTGGTGCGTGATGTGGAGCTGAACACCGCCGTCGAGGCCCTGCACCGGGCGTTCGAGCTGGCCGGTGACGAGGAGGCAGTGGTGTACGCGGGAACAGGGAGATGACGGAAATGAGCAGCGGTCCAAGGGGTCTCCGCATAGGAGTGGTCGGCGCGACCGGCCAGGTCGGCGGGGTGATGCGGCGGATCCTCGCCGAACGCAACTTCCCGGTCGAGCAGATCCGCTACTTCGCCTCCGCGCGGTCTGCCGGCAGCACGCTGCCGTGGAACGGGGCGGACATCACGGTCGAGGATGCCGCCCTCGCCGATCCGGCCGGCCTGGACATCGCGCTGTTCTCGGCCGGTGCCACCACCTCCCGCGCCCAGGCACCGCGGTTCGCCGCGGCCGGCGTCACGGTGGTCGACAACTCGTCGGCGTGGCGGATGGACCCGACGATCCCGCTCGTGGTGTCCGAGGTGAACCCGGACGCGGCCCTGAAGGTGATCGCCGAGCGGGGCCCGGGGGTGATCATCGCCAACCCGAACTGCACCACCATGGCCGCGATGCCGGTGCTGAAGCCGTTGCACGACGCGGCGGGGCTTCGGCGGTTGGTGGTGACCACGTTCCAGGCGGTGTCCGGCAGCGGCCTGGACGGTGTGACGGAGTTGGACAGCCAGGTCAAGGCCGTCGTCGAGCAGGCAACGAGGCTCACCCACGACGGCGGCGCCGTCGAATTCCCGGCGCCGAAGAAGTACGTGCTGCCGATCGCGTTCAACGTCGTGGCGCAGGCCGGCAACTTCGTCGACGACGGGTCCGGGGAGACCGACGAGGAGCAGAAGCTTCGCAACGAATCCCGCAAGATCCTGTCGATCCCGGAGCTGCTGGTCTCCGGAACCTGCGTCCGGGTACCGGTTTTCAGCGGGCACTCGTTGTCGGTCAACGCGGAGTTCGCCGAGCCGATCAGCCCCCAGCGGGCCACCGAGCTGCTCGCCGGTGCGGCCGGTGTCGAGCTGACCGATGTGCCGAACCCGTTGCAGGCGGCCGGCTCCGACCCGTCGTTCGTCGGGCGGATCCGCACCGATCCCGGCGTGCCGGACGGCCGGGGCCTGGTGCTGTTCATCTCGAACGACAACCTGCGCAAGGGCGCCGCACTCAACGCCGTGCAGATCGCCGAAGTCGTCGCCGCGGCCCGGTAGGTGTCCGCGGGCGCCTTCCGCACCGGTGGCGTGGACCTCGCGTCGCAGGACAGCCACACTGCGCTGGCCGAGATCGCCTGGCACGGCGACACAGCCACGCTGGAGTCGGTTCGGGTGGGCATCAGCGATGACGACATCGTCGCCGCGGCAGCCGATGTCGATGTGCTGGGCATCGACTGCCCGCTCGGGTGGCCGTCGCCGTTCGTCGATTTCCTGCTTGCGTCCCGCGCCGGGTCGTTGCCCGTGGACGCGGCCGGCACCGCCGCGGACAAGCAGCGGCTCGCGTTCCGGGACACCGACCTGCGGGTGCGGCAGGTGGTCGGCCGCTGGCCGTTGAGCGTCGCCGCGGACCGGATCGCCTATCCCGCCATGCGGTGCGCCGGTGCGCTCGCCCGGCTCGTGGCGGACGGACATCCGGTGCGGCGCAGCGGGATCGGCTCCAGGGTGGCGGAGGTGTACCCGGCCGGCGCGCTGCTCCGCTGGCGGGTCGGCGGGCCGGGCAAGAAGACCGACCCTGCCGGGCTCGGCGCCCTCGTCGAGGAGTTGATGCGGCGCACGCCGTGGCTGGACTGGGCGGGTCGCGATGCCGCGTGCAGGATCAGCCATGACGCCTTCGACGCCGTCGTCTGCGCGCTCGTCGCCGGCGCGGTCGTCCTCGGGAGGACCGTCGCGCCAACGGATCTCAGGCTCGCCGACGACGAGGGCTGGATCCATTTGCCCGACGCCGGGTTCCTGGAGCAGGGTCCGCCGCCGGCCCCGTGAAGCGCGCGTGGAGCGGTCGACGTCCGGACGTCGGCGTCAGGTGGAGTCAGCGGCCTCGGCGAACATGGCCGGCGGCGCCTGGAAATCCCATGCCCGGAACAGCACGGCCTGAGCCGTGCCGACCGCCTTGCCCTGCAGACCGCCGATGATCGTCAGGATCTCCCGCGCCGGCGGGTGACCGGGAATCATCGCCAGGTACTCGCGGTGCGCCTCCAGCGCGGCGACCCCGCGTTCGAACGCCTGCCCCGTGACGTCGACGCCGTGCGTGGGTACGGAGTGCCCGGACACCAGCAGCCAGCGAGGGGAGTGCGGTTCGAGGCCCTCGTCGAGCAATTCCGGGAAGACCCATCTGTTCCCGGCGTCCCGGACCGCGTCGAGCACCACCATCCCGGCCACCCGGTGGTCCGCCTGGTTCAGGCCCGCTGGGAACTCCACCTCCCAGGTGCCGGTCACCACGGCGTCCGGGCGGAACCTGCGGATCGCCCGGCTGACGTCGCGTCGCAGGTCCAATCCGTACTCCAGGACGCCGTCCCGATGGTCGAGGAAGTCGACGGTCGACACCCCGACCGCTGCCCCGGCCGCGATCTGCTCCCGGGTGCGCAGCACCCCGGTCTCCGCCGGGTCCATGCCGTCCATCCCGGCCTCACCGCGGGTGAGCATCAGGTAGGCGACCTCGGCGCCGGCGGCTGTCCACGCTGCGACCGCGGCGGCCGTCCCGTACTCGACGTCGTCGGGATGGGCCACCACGCACAGCACCCGTTGGAACGTGTCAGGAGGAAGGACAGGCAGCTGTGCCGACGTCATACCCCGGGACCTTAGGTGATCGTGACGAAACGCACATGTCGATTCCCCGGCGGGCCGTCATCGCATCGCCGGTGGATCAGCCGACCGGGCAGGTCACCACTGCCAGTGACCCGTGGTCGCCGCCCGGGCCGCCCTCGGAGGCGACGACGTATCCGCAACCGTCGGGGGCCGGCGCGACGCCCTCCGCCTGCGGCAAACCACTGAGCGGCAGCTTGCGGTGCGGCCAGTCGGGGAAGCTGCTCAGCGGGGCGGTGGGGCTCGGCGCGGTGTACTGCTGCACCTCGTCGTAGGTGAGCAGCAGCACCCGGCCGGGCCCGGCGGCGATGTCGGTGGCGACGTTGCCGGTGATCATCGTCCGGAACGCCGGGGTGGCCTCTGGTGGTCGGAAATCGTTGACCAGCACCAGTTCTCCGCCGCCGGGGGCGCCACGATAGACACGGTGCGGGAGTGATCCGGCCCGGGCCGGCTTGGTCACGATCACGATCGAGCCGTCGGTGTCGATCATCATCGATTCGGCGTTGTGCGGGCCGTCCGGGTAGGTGTACCGCCATTCGTCGGCGGGTACCCGGCCGGCGTCGGGGGCGCGCACGTCGGGCTCTACCATCCGGTACACGGCGATGTCGTCGCGGCGCTCGGCGTTGTCCCCGATGTCGCCGACGTAGAGGCAGGTATCGGCCGGCGGCCCCGGCAGCGGTGTGGCGCCGCACCGTCCCGACGACAATGCCTCGGCGTTGTCCGAGGACATCCCGTCCACCTCGATTCGGCCCAGCAGCTTCCCGGCGGCGTCCACGGCGACCACCTCGGAGGTGCCGGTGGCGTCGTCGATCAGGAAGTACGCGCCGGGCGTCCGGGTGGACACCGCGACACCGCTCGCCTCGTCGGACACCCCGGGGGCCAGCTGTACCACGGTCTCCCGGTCGGCGGCCGCACTCCCGGTCGCAGAGGATGTGGCGCCCGACGACGGCTGGGCGGTCGTGGTCGGCGCGCTTGGGGAGCTCGGCGGGATGGTCGGCGCGGCCGGGGTGGATACGGACGTGGATGCGGGGGTGGCCGTGTCGTCGGCGGCCCCGGCGCTGCTGCAACCGGCCAACAGCAGGGCGACCAGCACGGTGGGCAGCAGCCGCCCACCGTGGACCCGTCGTGCTGTGATGACGCCCACCCCCCGGTGCCGCAGAACCTCACCAAACCCTACGGGCGCCGCAGGTGAGCGCGGCTCACCAACCGCGGAACCGGCCCAACGGCACCCTGCGGTCAGGACACCGTCACCGCACAAGGCAGGATCGACCGGGTGAGCATTCGGGTGGTGGGCATCGGCGGTTCCGTCGATCGCGGGTCGCAGTCGGACCGGGCGTTGAGGGCGGTGCTGTCCGCGGCGGCGCAGCTCGGCGCCGAGGTGGAGGTCTTCTCCGGGCTCGACCTCGACCTCCCGCCGTACCACTCCGGTGCGGTGCTGCCGGCCCCCGCGGCGGACTACGTGGAGGCGGTGCGGCGGGCGGACGCGGTGGTGATCAGCTCGCCGGGGTACCACGGCACCGTCTCTGGGCTGGTGAAGAACGCCCTGGATTACCTGGAGGAGCTCCGCGGCGACCAGCGCCCGTACCTGGACGGCCGCCCGGTCGGGATCATCGCCGTCGCCGGTGGCTGGCAGGCGGCGGTGGGCACGCTGGCGACGCTGCGCCAGGTGGTGCATGCGTTGCGCGGCTGGCCGACGCCGATCGGGTTGTCGATCAACAGCAACACCACCACCTTCGACGAGCAGAACGCCACCGCCGATCAGGCGATGACGTCGTCCATCGGCGTCCTCGCCCGGCAACTTGTGCAGTTCGGCGGCCGCTGACGCGGCGCGGGGCTGCCGCTGACGGCGGAGGCGAGCCGCCGATCCGGTGCGGGCCCGGCGCTGACCTGCGGGCTTCAGGGTCGGGTGGAATCCTCGAAGCGGTCGGTGCCGTCGGGAGCCGCCGGCCGGAAGGAGTGCGGAGATGACGGCGCAGCACACGGCGGCAACCGACGAGGTCCGCGCGACCCGAGACTTCCTGTTCTCCTGCCGCGACGACTACCGGGCCGCCGTGCAGGGCTTCGCGTGGCCGCGGCCGGCGTCGTTCAACTGGGGCACCGAGTGGTTCGACGTCCTCGCGGAGGAGCAGCCGGATCAGCCCGCGCTGGTGATCGTCGAGCAGGACGGCAACGGCACGTCCAGGTCCTTCGGTGAGCTGTCCCGCCGCTCGGATCAGATGGCCGGCTGGTTGCAGGCCAACGGGGTCACCCGGGGCGATCGCGTCGTGGTGATGCTGGGCAACCAGATCGAGTTGTGGGAGATCATTCTCGCTGCCATCAAGCTGGGCGCGGTGATCATCCCGGCCAGCACCCTGCTGACCGCCGACGACCTGGCCGACCGGGTGCGGCGCGGGTCCGCCGGGTTCGTCATCGCACGTGACGTCGACGCCCCGCAGTTCCGCCGGGTCCCCGGCACGTTTCTCCGGATCGCCGTCGGCCGGCCGGTGGAGGGCTGGATCGAGTACGACGACGCCGCCCACTTCGCCCTGCCCAGAGGCGGTTTCGTGCCGCAGGGTCGGTCGGTCGCGACCGACCCGCTGCTGCTGTACTTCACCTCCGGCACCACCGCACTGCCGAAACTGGTGGAACACAGTCAGGTCTCGTACCCGATCGGGCATCTGTCCACGATGTACTGGATCGGATTGCGCCCCGGCGATGTGCATCTGAACATCTCCTCGCCGGGTTGGGCGAAACACGCCTGGTCCAACGTGTTCGCGCCGTGGCTGGCCGGTGCGACCGTGCTGGTGCACAACTTCACCCGGTTCGACGCGGCCGCGCTGATGGATGTGATGGCGCAGCAGGGGGTTACGACGTTCTGCGCCCCGCCCACCGTGTGGCGGATGCTCATCCAGGCGGACCTGGGCCAGTTGAGCAGTCCGCCTCGGGAGGCGTTGGCCGCCGGTGAACCGCTCAACCCAGAGGTGATCGAGCAGGTCCGCCGAGCGTGGCGGGTGACGATCCGGGACGGGTTCGGGCAGACCGAGATGACCCTGGCCGTGGGCAATTCGCCGGGCCAGCCGGTGAAGGACGGCTCGATGGGCCGGCCGATGCCCGGCTACACCGTCGCCCTGCTGGACCCCGTCACCGGAGAGTCCGCTACCGAGGGGGAGATCTGCTTCGACCTGTCCGCGCACACGGTGGGGCTGTTGAGCCGGTACGCCGGCGAGCAGGACCGCACCGCCACCGCCACCAGGGACGGTTACTACCACACCGGTGACATCGGCTCCGTCGACGCCGACGGCTACATCACCTACGTCGGCCGCATGGACGATGTGTTCAAGGCCTCGGACTACCGGATCTCCCCGTTCGCCCTGGAATCGGTGCTGCTGGAATGCCCGGCGGTCGCCGAGGCCGCGGTGGTCCCGTCACCGGACCCGGTCCGGCTCGCCGTGCCGAAGGCGTACGTCGCCCTCACCGACGGCTACCACCCGAACAAGGTCGCCGCGCGGTTGATCTTCGAGCACTCCCGCCGGCGGCTGGCGCCCTACCAGCAGATCCGCCGCGTGGAGTTCGCCCCGCTGCCCAAGACGATCTCCGGCAAGCTGCGCCGGGTGGAACTGCGGGCCCGGGAGGAGCAGTACCACGGCCGGGGGGCAGGGCAGCGCGCCGACGGCGGCGTCGAGTACCGGCTGGAGGACTTCCCGGAACTCGGCTGAGCGGCCTGCGTCCGGTCACTGGCCGAGACCGATCACCCCGCGGGCGAAAGCGATCTCGCAGGACAGCTGGCGCAGCCGTTCGTCGACCACCATCGACCCGTGGCCGGCGTCGTACCGGTACATCGCGTAGCTCACGCCCCGGTCGGCGAGGGCGTCCAGGTAGTTCTCGATCTGCCGGATCGGGCAGCGCGGGTCGTTCTCGCCGGCCAGGATGAGCACCGGCACCCGCACGTTGTCGATGTAGGTCAGCGGTGACGAGTCCCGGTAGGCGTCGGGCAGGTCCTGCGGGGAGCCACCGAACAGGGCGCGATCGTAGGCGCGCAGCTGCTCCATCTCGTCCTCGTAGGCCGCGACGTAATCGGCCACCGGGACGCCTGCCAGCCCGGCCGCCCACCGGTCCGGTTGCACCCCGATCCCGAGCAGGGTCAGGTAGCCGCCCCACGAGTACCCCGACAGCACCGACGCCGCCGGGTCGGTGACGCCGTCGGCGATGAGATGGTCGTGCACGGCAGCGATGTCGGCCAGCTCGATGTGACCCACCCGCTCGCTCAGGGCGTCCCGCCACGCGGATCCGTAGCCGGTGGAGCCGCGGTAGTTGACCTGCACGACGGCGAACCCGGCGTCGAGCCAGGCCGCCCGGCCGGCGTCGAAGGAGTCCTCGTCACTCGCGGCAGGCCCGCCGTGCACCGAGAACACCGTCGGCCAACCGGATGCCGGGCGTTCCCGCTCCGATGACGACGGCACCGCCAGCAGGGCGTGGATCCGGCCACCGGACCCTTCGACCCAGACATCGCGCACCGGTTCCGACCCGGGGGCGGGGTCACCGGCCGGGGTGAGCAGCACCGTGTCGGTGCCGCCGGGGTCGAGTACCCGCAGCTGGCCGGGGGAGGCGGCGCTGGACCAGCGGTACCAGATCGACCCGTCCGGTCTCACCGAGGCGCCGCTGACGACCCCGGTGGCGACCGGGAGGTCCGTCAGCACCTGCGATGTCAGGTCGTACCGGTGCAACGTGCTGCGCCCGGCGTGGGTGTGCAGCACCAGGATGGCGCGCCCGTCCGGGTAGAAGTCCGCGTCCAGGTCGCCGGGCAGGTCGATCGCGAGTTCGGTGACGGCGCCGTCGGGCAGGCTCCAGATCAGCAGCTCGTCGCGGCCGCGCCGCTCGTGCCCGGCCAGCAGCCGCTGGTCGCCGGGCACCGGCGAGAAGGCGATGGGGCTCAACCCCTTTCCCGGTGCGTCGGACAGTTCGGCGATCACGTCGTTGGCCGGCAACGAGAACGCGCGCAGCGCGGGGTACCGGGTGTCACCGTGCTCGGAATGTGCCAGCACCCAGATGCTCTCGTCCCGGGACAGGGCGCCGACGCCGCCGTCCTCGGCGTGCCGGTACACGACGCGTGGTTCGCCGTCGAGATGCCCGCCGACGGTGTGCAGGTGCACGCGGGTGCCGTCGTCATCCGAGAACCCTGCCAGCACAACGTTGTTGCCGACTTCCAGGCCTGCGGGGTAGCCGGGCGCGACGGACGGCAACGCCAGGGTGGCGGCGCCGGCGGCCGCGGCACTGCCGAACGGCTGTGCACGCCACGGGCCGAACTCGTCGCCGTCGGTGTCGTCGAACCACCACAGCGTCCGGCCGTCAGCGGAGACGGTCGCATGGCTGGTGCCGTCCGGGCGGTCGGTGGCGACGGTGTGCAGGTCGGTCACGGTGTCCCAGCACGACACCTCGTAGCGGCCGGTGGCGTTGGAGACGTACACGGCGCGATCGGGGTTGTCCCTGGCCCAGCGCGGCAGGCTGACCCGGACCGCCGAGAACCGCCGCCGCCAGCGCTGCTCGCGGTCCGGGTCGTCGAAAAGGGCTTGCGGGACTTCGGCTGCCGGATGATGGTGCGGGTCGGTGGAGGCCATGCCAGCATCCTGCCTCCTGCGCCGGGTTTTCCGGCTCAGCGACGGACCTCCCGGGCCAGCACGGACGCCGCGCGCCGCAACCGGCGCACCGTGCCGCCGATTCGGTCCGCGGTCAGGTCGGCCGAGCGGCCCGACACGCCGATCGCCAGCGTGTGCCCGCCGATCGGGACGGCCACGCTGCGCACGTCCGGCAGCCGTTCGCCGTCGCTCATCGCGAAGCCCTCGCCCCTGATCAGGTGCAGTTCCCGGCGCAGTTCCGTGGTGGACGTCAGCGTCGACGGCGTGGTCTGCTCCATCCCCGCCGCCTCGACCAGGGTGACAACGGTGTCGTCGGACAGTTGGGCCGCGATCGCCTTCCCCAGTGCGGTGTTGTGCAGCGGGTCCCCGTCGCCCACTTTCGGGATGCGCGGATCCTTGGTGGCGGCGGCGACCGACAGGTAGCGCACGTGGGCCCCGTCCAGGGTGCCCAGCACGCAGATCGGCGCCTCCGGGGTGAGCATGCGGTTCATCAGCGGCTTGGCGACGGCGACGAGTCGCTCCGCAACGGTGCCGGTGGCCAGCGTGTGCCCGGCGAGCGGCGCGCCCAGCCGGTACCCGAAGGGATCGTCGGTGCGCACGACGTAGCCGCGGACCTCGAGCGCCGCCAGGTACCGGAACGCCGAACTTTTCGGCAGGTCCAACGTGGCGGCCAGGAACGAGAGCGTCACGCCTTCGGCGTTCTCGGCGAGCAGGTCGAGGATGTCGCAGACCCGGTCGACGGCACGCAAGGGGTACAGGTTCTGCCGCATTTCCCCGGCGTCCGTCACCCTGGCGTCCCTTCCCGCTGTGCCATTCGGTGCCCGACCCCGCGCGGACTGCCGGCGTCTGGTGATTCTGGAGAGAACCACAGCATCGGCCGCCCACTGAGTGTGCTGGAACGACGCCGCCGCCGGATGGTTCGAACCGCCCCCGATCGGTCAATCTTCTCCGATGTGGGCGCCGCGAAGCGGCGACCGGCCGGGACCGGGGGCAGCGGAATTGACTGTGCACCACTGCCGTGTCCATGACGGCCGAACGGTATGAACACCGTCTGGGAACGGCGGAAAGCCGTGGTGAGAAGGCGAGGAAGCGGTGACGACCCCGGGCAGGGGCCCGATCCATGAGAGAACCGGATCGGGCCCCCGACCTCTGGTCGGGGTGACAGGATTTGAACCTGCGACCTCTTCGTCCCGAACGAAGCGCGCTACCAAGCTGCGCCACACCCCGAGGACTGGACGAGTCTAGCCGATGCCGCCGGTGCTGCCGACCAGCGAACGACCGCCGCGGCATCCGGCGGTGCCATCGTGTGGCCCCCGGTCGACCCGTCGCTGCGTCACGACGCGAGCCGCTGCTCCACTGCGCCATCGTCTTTCGGGGCACCGGCTTCCGGCCCGGCATTGCGGTAAGCGGCGACCGGTTCGGTGCCCACCTGAGCGGCGCGCGGTCGCAACGTGATCAGGGTGGCCTCCGGGCGGCAGCAGAGTCGCATCGGCATGTACGGGCTGGTGCCCAGGCCCGCGGAGACGTTCAGCAGGGTGTGCGTGCCCCAGCGGGACAGCCCCCGTGCACGAGACCGGTCGATCCCGCAGTTCGTCACGACAGCACCGAACCCGGGCACCCGGACCTGGCCGCCGTGGGTGTGGCCGGCCAGTACGAGGTCGTAGCCGTCACCGGCGAAACCGTCGAGTATTCGCGGTTCCGGGGCGTGCGCCACCCCGATCCGGACCACGGCCGTCCGGTCGGCCGGTCCGGCGATCAGCGGGTACCGGTCCCGCCGGGTGTACGGGTCGTCCACGCCGGCCAGCGCGATCCGCTGACCGCGCACGGTGATCGTGTGTTTGGCGTTGGTCAGGTCCAGCCAGCCGCGTTCGGCCTGCGCCGCCCGGAGGTCCCGCCACGGCAGGGGGGCACCCCGCGGCGGCCGTTGCTGGCTCGGCAGGAAGTAGCGGTGCGGTGACTTGCGAACAGGGGCGGTGAAGTCGTTGTTGCCGAATACGAACGCCCCCGGGACGTCGAGCAGCTCGCCGAAGGCCGCAACCGCCGTCGGCACCGACCGGACGTGCGAGAGGGTGTCGCCGGTGTTGATCACCAGGTCGGGCCGCAGGTCCGCCAGTGACGACACCCAGGCGATCTTGTGTCGCTGCCCGGGCAGGATGTGCAGGTCCGACAGGTGCAGGATGCGGATCGGCCATGCTCGCTCGTCGAGCACCGGCAGGTCGAGGCGGCGCAGCGCGAACATCCGCGGCTCCGCGAACACCGACCATGCGGCGGTGGCGGCGCCGGTCGCGAGGGTGCTACCTGCCGCGATGAGCAGGCCTCTGGCCGTCGGGGCGATCAGGCACCGCCGGCCGAGATGAACAGCGTGACAACCGATCCGGGCAACGCCGTCGCCTTCGGGCTCTGGTCGACCACGACGTTGACCGCGGTGCCGGTGTTCTGCCGGGAGGCCACCGTGACGGTGAACCCGGCGGCGGTCAACGCGGCCTTCGCCTCGTCCACGTTGCGGCCGACCACATTCGGCAGCTGAGTGGCCGCGGAACCGGTCAGGTACGTCGGCGACGCCGGCCGGAAGAACGTGTCCGGAGTGCCCTCCTTCAGCGGCTTCATCGCCGCGAACCAGGTCTGCGCGGGGACCGACCCACCGGACATGCCGTTGCCGGCCATCGCCTCGTCGGTGGAGCAGGTGCGGATCGGGTCCTTGCAGATGGACTGGGGTCGGGGCTCGGAGTCCCAGACGATCACCGAGGCGCTCATCTCCGGGGTGAAGCCGAGGAACGCCGACGACTTGTACTCCTGCGTGGTACCGGTCTTGCCGGCCGCCGTCCAGTTCCAGCCGGCCGCGGACGCGGAGACGGCCGCGGTTCCGTTACCGGTCAGGTCGCCCTCCATGGTGACAGCGAGCGTGCGGGCCAGGTCGGCCGGCACCGCCTGCTCACAGGGTGCCTTGTCCCAGGTGACGAACTTGCCGTCCCGGTCCGTGATGGTGTCGATCGGTGTCGGCGGGCACCATCGGCCGTCCGAGTCCAGGGTGGCGCCGACGTTGGCGAGTTCCAGCGGGCTGACCGGTGACACCCCGAGGGTGAACGACACGATCTTCTGCGCGACGACCTGCTGGGTGTAGTCGGTCCCGGCGTTGGCGAACGCGGGATCCACCTGACCGGCGTCCAGCGAGTACCCCTTCAGCCCCAGCCGGACCGCCATCTCGGCGACCTTCTGCAACCCGACCTGGTCCTCCAGGGCCACGAACGCGGTGTTCGGCGACGTGTGCAGCGCCTCGGCCAGCGTCATCTGGGCGGGGAAGTTGCCGGCATTGCGGAAGGTGTTCTGCGGCGTCAGGGCGCTGACGTACTCCGGTGGTGACTCGATCACCGAGTTCGCGCCCAGGCCCTGCTCCATCGCGGCGGCCGCGGTGAAGACCTTGAACGTCGACCCCGCGCCGAGCGGTGCGAACGTGGTGGGCAGCCGCTGCACCGTCTGTCCCTTGCTCGGATCCAGGCCGTAGGGCCGGTTCGCGGCGAGCGCGAGCACCTTGCGCGGCTCGTCCTTACCGACCACGGCGACGGCGTTGGCGAGCCGCTTGACCTCCGGTTTGCTGGGGTCGGCGTTGGCGGTCGCGGATGCCTTGGCGGCGGCCATCACCTTCGGGTCGAGCGTCGTCTTCACCGTCCAGCCCGCGCGGGCGACGGTCTTGGCGTCGAAACCGGCGTTGGACAGGTAGTCCAGCGCGTACTGGCAGAAGAACCCGTTCGTCTCCGAGTTGTCGGCGGGGATGCAGCCGTTCCGGGTCCGCTTCGGGTTCAGCCCCAGGTCCTGCTTCTTCGTCGCCTCGGCCGTCGCCTTGGACAACCGGCCGGCGGCGACCATCACGTCCAGCACGAGGTCACGGCGGTCACGGGCGTCCTGCACGTGGTTCTCGTCGAGGGGGTTGTACTTCGGCGGGTTGTTCACCATGCCGGCCAGCAACGCCGCCTGGGCCAGGGTGAGCCGGTCAGCGGAGGTGCCGAAGAACCACTGCGACGCGGCCTCTGCGCCGTACTGGGACGGGCCGAACGAGACCAGGTTGAGGTACCGCTCGAGGATCTCCGCCTTGCTGAGGTTCTGCTCGACCGACAGCGCCATCTTCGCCTCGCGCAGCTTGCGGATCGGCGTAGTCGCGATGGCGTCCGCCTTCTCCGCCTCCGTCTGCGCCTGCACGAGGTAGAGGTAGTTCTTCACGTACTGCTGGGTCAGGGTGGACCCGCCCTGCGCCGCCCGGTCGGACTGTGCGTTGCGCAACAGCGCCCGGACGGTGCCCCGCCAGTCGACGCCCTGGTGCTGGTAGAACCGCCGGTCCTCCATGGAGATGACGGCGACCTGCAGGTAGTCGGAGATCGACGACAGCGGGACGTACACCCGGTTCTGGTCGTAGAACGTCGCGATCGGCTTGCCGGCCGCGTCGGTGAACGTCGTCCGGAGCGGGATCTGGCCGTCCAGCGGGTCGGCCTTGGCATCCTCGATTGCGGAGGTCACCGCGTTCGCGGCCATCCCCGCGCCGACGGAATAGGGGAGCAGCAGACCGGCCACCAGCGCCCCAGCCAACAGGGTGCCGAGCACCAGACGTCCGAGACCGCTCATGACACGCACCGATCCAGGGTACCGGCGGGCACGTGAGAGCCAGGTGACCCCGGCCTGGGAGAGCCGCACGAGTACGCGGGCTCGGGCGGCTCAGGCGGCGGTGAGGCGCCGGCCGATCTCGCGCAGCGCGGGCACGTCATGGGCATCGGACGGCAGCGCCGGCACCTCGATCACCGGCAGGTCGCTGTGCACCCGGTTGAACCGCTCCTGCATGTGCAGCTCGGCGGCGCGCTGCGCGAGGCGTTCGGTGTGGATGGTCAGCACCGCGGTCGCCAACGCGCTGTCGTCACCGATCTTCTGAATGGCCAGGTCGGCGGCGCCCGCCCGCAGCTGCGCGAGCGGCGGGTGCGTCCGGTTGAGGATCAGGCCGGCCAGCGGCATCCGTTCCGAGCGCAGCCGGTCGGCGAAGTACGACGCCTCCCGCAGCGAGTCGGCCTCGCAGATCGACACCACGACGAACCGGGTGCCGCTGGCCCGGAGCAGCTCGTAGGTGGCCTGCGCGCGCTCCCGGAAGCCGCCGAACATGTCCTCGAACAGCTGCACGAAGTTGGCCGCGTCCTGCAGCATCTGGCCGCCGAGCACCGTGGTGACCGCGCGGGAGAACAGGCCCAGCCCGGCGCCGACGACCTTCATGACACCGCGGCTCGGGGCGGACAGCAGCTTGATCATCCGGCCGTCCATGAACGAGGACAGCCGCTGCGGCGCGTCGAGGAAGTCCAGCGCGGACCGGCTGGGCGGGGTGTCGACGACGATGAGGTCGAATTGGTTCTTCGCCGCGAGCGTCGACAGCTTCTCCATCGCCATGTACTCCTGGGTGCCGGAGAAGGAGGTGGAGATCACCTTGTAGAACGGGTTCGCCAGGATGGCCGCGGCCCGGTCCGGCGACGAGTGGGTGGCCACCATCTCGTCGAAGGTCCGGCGGGTGTCGAGCATCATCGCCCACAGCTCGCCCTTGGGGTCGGCCAGTTCCACCTCGACCCGGCGCGGGTCGTTGTCCAACTCCTCCAGCCCGAGCGACTGGGCCAGCCGTTTCGCCGGGTCGATGGTCAGCACGGCGACCTTCCGGCCGGCGTCGGCCGCCCACAGTGCCATCGCGGCGGCGGTGGTGGTCTTGCCCACACCGCCCGAGCCGCAGGTCACGACGATCCGGGTGCGGCTGTCGGCCAGCACCGGCCCCAGTTCCAGCGTGCGGCGCGTCATGAGATCCCCTGCTCCAGCAACCGGTCGGCCAGCTCGTACACCCCGCCGAGGTCGCCGCCGTCGACCAGCCGCGGCAACGACAGCAGCGGGATGCCGGTGGCGGCCAGCGCCTCCCGGCAGTCGGCCTCGTCGAGCACCCGGACCGCGTGCTCGCCGGCCTGCGCCGCGAGACCTTCCACCAGCTCGGGGTCCGGGGAGATCCCGGCCGCGGCGAGCTCGTCGGCCAGTGCAGTGGTGTCCAGTTCACCGCGGGCCGCAGCTTTGAGGGACTCCGCGGGCAGCAGCGGCTGGGTCGCGGCGTTCACGATGATCGTTCCGACCGGCAGGTCCGCCTCCCGCAGATGGTGCACGGCCTCGATGGTCTCCGTGACCGGCATGTCCTCGAGCAGCGTGACGAGGTGGACGATCGTGTCGGGGGAGTGCAGCAGCCGCACGACCCCCTCGGCCTGACTGTGGATCGGTCCCCGTCTGGCCAGGTCGGACATCGCCTCGGTGACCCCGAGGAACGTCGCGACCCGGCCGGTCGGCGGCGCGTCCATCACGACGTCGTCGTACACGGGCCGGTTGTCGCTGCCCCGCCTGGTCACCGTCTCCTTGACCTTGCCGGTCAACAGCACGTCCCGCAGGCCCGGCGCGAGGGTGGTGGCGAACTCCACGGCGCCGAGCCGCTTGAGGCTGCGGCCGGCGAAGCCGAGGTTGTAGAACAGCTCGAAGTACTCCAGCAGCGCCTGCTCGACGTCCACGGCCAGCGCCCGGACCTCGCCGCCGCCGGTGGCGATGGCGACCTTGCGCTCCTCGTAGGGCAGCGGCGGCACGTCGAACAGCCGGGCGATGCCCTGCCGTTCCTCGACCTCCACCAGCAGCACCCGGCGGCCGTTCGTGGCCAACGCGATCGCCAGCGCGGCGGCGACGGTGGTCTTGCCGGTGCCGCCCTTGCCGGTGATCACGTGCAACCGGGCGCGGCGGCACGCGGCTGTCCAGGCGCCGGCGGTCGGCCGGTCCGCCATCGGCTTGCCGGCCGCCCCCTTCATCGTCGGCGGGACGTGCTTCGCCGCACCATCGGCGTCTGCCGTGGCACCTGGCGCCCCCACCGGCCGGGTCTTCGCCATCACGGCCCTACCGTCCGGCTGCCGGGGCGGCCGGCTCGCTGCCGTCCGCCAGGCTGAGTTCGACCTCGGCGCCGCGCTCGAGGGTCCTGCCGACCGTGCAGTTGCGCGCGATCGCCCGGCGCACCACGGTCTCCACCCGGTTGCGCTCGGCCGGGTCCAGCCCGGAGAGGTCGACGACGAGTTCCTCGTGCAGCGCGGGGTACCGCTCGTCGTCGGGGTGCTTGATCCCGGCGACGTGCACGGTGATGTCGACGTCGCTGCCCAGGCGGCGCGCGACGGCCGTGTCGGCGCTCATCCCGGCGCACCCGGCCAGCGCGATCTTCAGTAGCTCACCGGGGGTGAACACGGCGCCGGCCTCGGCGGGCCCCATCGCGACGACCGCGCCGCGGCTGTTGTGTCCGGTGTAGCAGCGGGTGCCGACGCGTTGCGCCCACAGGCCGTCGGTGTGCGCGCTGCCGGCAGCGGACGCAGCGGTGTCGACCGTCATCCCACGATCCTGCCAGCCGTACCTGCCGGAGAAGGCGTCGGCCACCGGTGATGCTGTTGATGTTCAACGGCAGGGGTGATAATCCCGGCGTCCCCGCCACGACGAAAGGCTGCCATGTCCGACTGGAACGACCGCATCATCGGGGAATTCCGCGCCAATGCCGGTCGCGTCGGCGGCCCGTTCGAGGGCGCGCCGCTGCTGCTGTTGCACACCACCGGCGCGAAGAGCGGCCAGGAGCGGGTGGCGCCGATGATGTACCGGTCGGTGCCCGGTGGGTACGCCGTGTTCGCCTCCAAGGCAGGCGCGCCCACCAATCCCGACTGGTACCACAACCTGCTGGCCAACCCGAAGGCGAGCATCGAGGTGGGCACCGACACGGTGGAGGTGATGGCGCGGGTCGCCGAGGGCGCGGAGCGGGAGGAGATATGGACCGCTCAGAAGACCGAGTACACCGGCTTCGCCGACTACGAACGCAAGACCACCCGGCAGATTCCCGTCGTCGTGTTGGAGCCCGTCCGCTGACGATGTCCGCGCGGGGGCGCCGGTCCGGTGCGCTGCCGTTCCCCGCGTCGCTGGGTCTGACCGTTGCGGTGCTCACCACTGCCAATGTGCTTGCGCACCAGGTGATCCCGGACGCCGACGCGGCGGTCGCGGTGGGGCTGGTGGGCAGTCTGGCCGGGGTCGCGGCGGCCAGCCGGCTGACCGCCGACGACCTCGGCCTGTCGCGGCGGAACCTGGGCTCGGGCGCGCGCTGGGGCGGGATCGCCGCCGCGGCGGTGGTGATGGGGTACGGCGTCGCGGCGTTGATCCCGGCGGCCCGGGAAGCCGTGCCCGCGCCGGACTCCAGCTGGGGGCAGGCGTTGCTGCGCGCCTTCGTGCTGATCCCGCTGGTGACGGTGATCCCCGAGGAGTTCGCCTTCCGGGGTGTGCTGTGGGGGCTGCTGAAGCGGCAGTCCGGCCGCCGGTGGGCGACCGGCGTCTCGTCGGCACTGTTCGGGCTGTGGCATGTCTCCTCCGCGCTGTCCGGCGGTGCCGCCAACGAGTCGGTGTCCGGGGTCGTCGGCGGCGGGACCACCGGCACGGTCCTGCGGGTGGTCGGCACGGTGCTGTTCACCGGCGCGGCCGGGGTGCTGTTCGCGCTCATGCGGGACCGCAGCGGCAGCCTGCTCGCCCCGATCGGGCTGCACTGGGCCGTCAACGGCTGCGGTGAGCTCTGGCTGCAGCTGACGGCTCGCTGACGGCAAACGTCACATTCGTGACGGATACTCCTTGCGCGCACTGACCGACATCGGGGGTAACCGTCATGACGACAACCGGCGACAGCGCTGCCGCGCCTGCGCAGGCGCCCGGCGCCGCACCCCCGATGGCCGGCGCGTCCTCGCCGGATTCCGGCGCAACGAGTGGAAAGCGCAGGCAGCGTAATTGGTTCCGGTACACGCTGCCCGGCGCCTGGGTCGCGCTGATCTTCATCTGCCTGTCCTTCACTCCATCGCTGCTGCCGCGGCCCGCGGCGTTCCAGGGCTTCGTGTGCGGTGTCAACGGGGCGATCGGCTATGCCCTCGGCATCATCGGCGCCTGGCTGTGGCGGCAGTTCACCGACCGGCCCGCCCGCCCCGCCCGGCCGCGGTCGTGGCGGATCTTCTTCGTCGTGGGCGGCGTCGCGCTGGTCGTGTCCTACCTGCTGGGCCGGCGCTGGCAGAACCAGATCCGCGAGCTGATGGGCGTCCCGGCCGAGGGTTTCGGGACGCCGGTGCTGCTGCCGATCGTGGCGGTGCTGGTGTTCGTCGGGCTGATCGCGGCCGGCCGGGGCCTGCGGAAGGTGTTCCGGTGGGTTGCGCGGCGGCTCGAACGGTGGATGGGGCGGCGGGCGGCCCGCGGGCTGGGCTGGGTGCTGGTCGTCGGCGCCACCGTCGCGGTCCTGAGCGGGGTCCTGCTCGACGGCGCCATCGCCGTCGCGGACCGGAGCTTCTCGGTGCTGGACACGACGACCAACGAGGCCGTCGACGGGCCGCTCACCGACGCCAGGTCCGGCTCACCGGCCTCCGAGATCGGTTTCGACACATTGGGTTTCCAGGGCCGGAACTTCATCGGTACCGGGCCGACCAGGGCGCAGATCACCGCCTACTCGGGGACACCGGCGCTGGACCCGATCCGGGCGTATGCGGGCATCGCCTCCGCGCCCGACGTGGAGCAACGGGCCGCGCTGGCCGTCGACGACCTCATTCGGCTCGGCGGATTCGACCGCGAGTACCTGCTGATCGCCGGGACAACCGGGACCGGCTGGGTCGACCCGGGCGGCATCGACAGCCTCGAATACCTGACGAACGGCAACGTCGCCAGCGTGGCGATGCAGTACTCGTATCTGCCGTCGTGGGTGTCGTTCATCGTCGACCAGACCCGCGCACGGGAGGCGGGCCGCGCCCTCGTCGACGCCGTCTACGAGCGGTGGAGCGCGCTGCCGGCGGCCGCCCGCCCGAAGCTGTTGGTGTTCGGCGTCAGCCTCGGGTCGTTCTCGACCGAGGCGGCGTTCAGCGGCGAGTTCGACCTGCGCAACCGCACCGACGGCGTGCTGTGGGCCGGGCCGCCGAGCTTCAACTCGCTGTTCACCGAGTTCACTGACGGCCGGGAGCCGGGCAGCCCGGAGATCCAGCCGGTGTTCCGGGACGGCCGCACGGTCCGGTTCAGTGACAATCCAGCGGAGGCACCTCCACCGGTGTCGACCCCCTGGGAGGGCAGCCGGGTGCTGTACCTGTCGCACCCGTCCGACCCGGTGACGTGGTGGAGCACCGACCTGCTCCTGCAGCGACCGGACTGGCTCGCCGAACCGCGCGGCGCCGACGTGCTGCCGGAGATGGTGTGGATCCCGTTCGTGACGTTCTGGCAGGTGACCGCGGACATGGCCGAACCGGTACCGGTGCCATCCGGGCACGGCCACAGCTTCACGGCCCAGTACGTCGACGGCTGGGCGCAAGTGATCCGGCCGCCGGGCTGGACCTCGGCGAAATCCGCTGCGCTGCAACAGATCATCGGGTCGTCCGCGGCCGAGTGATCAGGTCGCGGCGGTCGGCGACCCGGTCGTCGACGCCCTGCGCGGTGACCGGCAGCGGCAGGCAGAGCGGGGCGATCACCGTCGTCAACAGCGCGCCCGGATCGGTGCCGACCGGCAACTGTCCGCGCTCGACAGCCGCCCGGACCATCGGCTCGGCGGCCCTAATCCGGCCGGCGAAAAGAGCCGCTTGGCCCGCGCGACCGACGGCAACCGTCCGGCGTCGGACAGCAGCACCGCCACCACGGCCTGACCCGTCGCGCGGCTGACCGGCCCGCTGCGGCCGCCCGGGCGGCGCGCCGGCCACGCACCCACCCCGTGACGTACGCCGCGCTGGCACCGACCCAGCCCACCGTCATCAGCGACAGGGCCGGGGCGGGCTCGCCGGCACCCCCAGCTCGCTGGCATCCGGGTCGTAGCGACCCCTGGACAGGTCCAGCAGGACCAGGCGGTTGCCGAACGGATCCTCCACGACGGTGATCCGACCGACCGGCCCGTCGATGGGCGGTGCCACCACGCGGCCGCCATTGGTGGTGAACGCGTTTGCCGCCGCGTCGGCGGAGTGCACCAGCCAATTCGGCTCGTACTGCTGGACGGTGGTGAGCACCAGTTCGCCGTCCCCTCCTGGCAGTTGCAGCCCCGCCTGGCCGACGGCGTCGTTGCGCCACAGCAGTCGTTGGCCGAGGACGTCCCGGTAGAAGGCGAGCCCGGTGTCCAGGTCGGGGACGGGCACGGTGACCGCATCGACGCCGCGAAGCAGAGGCCCGTCTTGCGCGGTCACTTCCGGCCGAGCTGGCGCCAATCGGTCTCGGCCACGTCGACGTCGTAGTGCTCGGCCGCCTTGCGGATGTTGGCGAACGCGAGGTCCCGATCGTCGTCGCTGACGTCCTTGACCTGGTCGAACCGGGCGAGCGCGGTCCGCACGTGCCCGGCGTCGGTCAGCGGCTCCTTGCGCTTGTCGGGGAACGCGTAGACCGAGTCGGGGAGCTCGTTGCGATCGGCGGCACTGAGCTGTCCGTGTTCGGTGTGCGGCTTCCAGGTGGTGCGGGCCATGGCGGTGTCCCTTCTGTCGCTGCTCACATTGCGGTGCCCGGCCGCACCGCCGGGCAAACGCGGGCGCCGTCAGGACCCGTGACGCCGGCTCAGCTGGCCAGGGCCATCGCGAGCAGTGCCATGAGTGGCACCACGATCAGCACGCCACCGACCCACAACGGCAGGAACAACGCCAGCAGGAATCCGATCGGGACGACGATCAGCGACGGCAGCGCGCGCTTGGTGGCCTGGCCGGTGGTCAGGTTGGGCCGCTCACGCAGGGTGTCGTACCAGAGCAGCACCAGGATCAGCAGCAGCACCGCGACGATGCAGGCCGCCGCCCAGTGCCATCCGTCCGCCGTCACCGGCCCAGGATAGGCAGGCTGGGTCCGCGCGTCCCGGCGTCGACTCCGCCGGGCGCGGTGCCCGAGCCTGTCGCCCGCGCCCTAGAGTTCTCCGCATGTCCAACCCCACTGCATCGAGCTCCGCCGGCCGGCGGACGTTCGAGTACGCCACCGTTCCGCTGATCACCCATGCCACCAAGGCGATCCTCGACACCTGGGGCGAGGATGGCTGGGAACTAGTGCAGGTCGTTCCCGGCCCGAATCCCGAGCAGTTGGTGGCCTACCTGAAGCGGGAACGCGCGTGACGCCCAGCGAGCGGCTCGCCGAGCTCGGCATCGAGCTGCCCCAGGTCGCCGCTGCCGCCGGGTCGTACCTGCCGACGGCGCGCACCGGCAACCTCGTGTACACGGCCGGCCAGCTACCGTTCGTCGAGGGCCGGTTGCCGGCCACCGGGCGGGTCGGCGCGGAGGTGTCGCCGGAGGACGCGCAGGCCTACGCCCGGCAGGCCGGGCTGAACGTGCTGGCCGCCCTGCACGCCGCGGTGGGCATCGACAACGTGCAACGGATCGTCAAGGTAGTCGGGTTCGTGGCGTCCGCCGAGGGATTCACCGGGCAGCCCGGTGTCGTCAACGGTGCGTCGGACCTGTTTGCCGAGGTGTTCGGTGAGGCGGGCCGGCACGCCCGGTCGGCGGTCGGAGTCGCCGAACTCCCGCTCGGGTCGCCCGTCGAGGTGGAGGCCATTGCCGAGGTGAGGTAAGGCGTTCGGTCTCCGCCGGACTCGCCGCGCGGACGCCGCCGGTGCGCTTGGCTACGTTGACCTCATGATCAGCTCATCACCGCACCCCAGCGGTCCCGACCCGTTGGACGTGCCGATCAGACCCGCGGCGACCGTCATGCTGGTCAGGGATGTCGGGGCCGTGCTGGATCCGCCGGTGGCCCCGACCGAGGACCCGGATGACGACCAGCCGGGCATCGAGGTGTTCGTGCTGCGCAGGGTGGCGGCGATGGAATTCGCGGCGGGGATGACGGTGTTTCCGGGCGGCGCGGTCGATGACGTCGACGTGGTCGACCCGGTGGACTGGTCGGGGCCGGCCGCGGACTGGTGGGCCGGCGCGCTGGGCACGGACCCCGAGAACGCCCGCGCCCTGGTGGTTGCCGCGGTCAGGGAGCTGTTCGAGGAGACCGGGGTGCTGCTGGCCGCGCCGTTGCCATCGGGGCGGCCCGACGTCACCGTGGCGCCGGATGACGCCGCGCGGCTCGCGGTGCTGCAGCGGCAGCGCACCCTGCGCGACGTTCTCGCGGCGGGCGGGCTGCAGTTGCGGGCTGACCTGCTACGGCCGTGGGCCAACTGGATCACCCCGCCGGGCCGGACGCGGCGGTACGACACCTTCTTCTTCGCCGCGGCGCTGCCGGCCGGGCAGGAGGCGAGAATGCTGACCACGGAGGCGGAGTCGGGTCAGTGGCGGACACCGGACGCGCTGCTCGCCGAGCACGCCGTCGGTGCCACCGCACTGATGCCGCCGACCATCGCCATGCTCACCGACCTCGCCGCGTTCGGGTCGGTGGCCGAGGTGCTGGCCGAGCGCCGGGTGGTCACCCCGGTGCGGGTGCGGGCCGCCGACGTCCGGGACGTGGATGTCGCCAGCCTGCAGCGGGCCGCGGGTGCTGCGGAGATGCTGCCGTCGGCGCAGGAGCAGCCGTGACCCTCGCCGTGCCGGCCCGCGTCTCTCCGTGCGCCCGGGTCCTGGTGGCGCCGAACCCGGGACCGATGACGCTGGACGGCACGAACTCCTACCTGTTGGCGGCTCCCGGTTCGGCGACCTGCGTCGTCGTCGATCCAGGTCCCAGCGACGCCGGGCACCTCGCCGCCCTCGCCACGGAATCCGTGGATCTCATCCTGATCACCCACCGGCACCAAGACCACACCGACGGCGCCGCGGAACTCGCTGCCCGGACCGGCGCTCCGGTGCGGGCGTTCGACCCCGACTTCTGCTCGGGTGGCCTGCCGCTCACCGATGGCGAAGCCATCGACGCTGCGGGACTGCAGATCTCGGTCGTCCGAACGCCCGGCCACACCGACGACTCGGTGTGCTTCGTGCTGGCCGATGACGGCGAGACCGGCTCCGTGCTCACCGGTGACACCATCCTCGGCCGGGGGACGACGGTGATCTCCCCGCCCAACGGCAGCCTCGGCGCCTACCTCGGCTCGCTGGAGGTGTTGGCCGGTCTCGGGTCCCGGTTCGCCCTGCCCGCACACGGCCCGCAATTGCCGGACCTCGCCGGGGTGGCGGCGCAGTACCTGGCGCACCGGCAGCAGCGGCTGGACCAGATCCGTTCCGCGCTCGCGGTTCTCGGCCCCGAGGCGGGCGTGGGTGCCGTCACCGACCTGGTCTACGACGACATCGATCCGTCGGTGCGCTTCGCCGCCGAGCACTCCGTGGCCGCCCAGCTGGACTACCTGCGCGGGCCTGACCGCGGGTCACGGTGAGGGTGGTCGGGACGCCCGCCCTGGACGCCGCACTGCCCCGGCTCTGCTGCCCGCACTGCCGGGCCGACCTGGCGAGGATCGACGGCTCCGTGGTCGGGTGCGCCGACGGGCACCGGTTCGACATCGCCCGGCAGGGCTATCTCTCGTTGCTGGGCAACCGATCCCGCACGGACACCGGCGACACCGCAGACATGGTGGCCGCCAGGGTCGCGTTCCTCGGTGCCGGGCACTACCGGCCGATCGCCGACGCCGTGGCCGCGGCGGCGGATGGCGGCCCGGTGCTCGAGATCGGTGCCGGCACCGGCTATTACCTCGCGGCGGTGCTGCACCGCCTCGCCACCGGCGATGCGACGGGCGGCGTTTGCGCGGACTCGACCGCGGTCGGCATCGCCATCGATGCTTCGCGGTACGCGGCCCGGCGCGCGGCGACCGCCCACCCGCGCATGGCGTCCGTGGTCGCGGACGCCTGGTCCGCGCTGCCGGTCCGCGACGACGCGGTGGACACCGTGCTGAGCGTGTTCGCCCCCCGGGACCCCGCCGAGATCACCCGGGTTCTCGCGCCCGGCGGCCGGCTGGTGGTGGTCACCCCGGAGCCCGAGCATCTCGCCGAGATCCGTTCCAGCGTGCCGATCCTGGCCGTTGACGGCGGAAAACCGGAACGCCTGGCGGCGGCCTTCGCCGACCAGCTGCAACTCAGCGACCGGATGACGGTCCGTCACGAGATGCGCCTGGTCCGGGACGATGTCGGCGCGCTGATCCGGATGGGCCCGTCGGCGCGGCACCTCGCCGCCGAGACGCTGACGGCGGCCCTCGCCGGTCTGCCCGACGCGACAGCCGTGACCCTGTCGGTGACGGTCAGCGTGTTCCGGTCGGCTCGGGACGGGGCGATGGCAGCTCGTCGAGAATGAGCACCGTCTTGGTGGACACCACGTCGGGCATGGTTTGCAGGCGGTTGAGCACGAGGTCGCGCAGGGCTGCCGCGTCGGTCGCCCGCACGAGGAGCGCCAGGTCGTCGTCGCCGGAGATCAGTGCGGCGTGCTGCACCTCGGGGATCTCGCTGATCCGCTGGCGCACCTCCTTCCACGACTGCTGCGCGATGCGCAGGTAGATGTAGGCGGAGACCCCGTAGCCCAGCCGGACCGGGTCGACCACCGCGGTGTAACCGGTGATGACGCCCAGGTCCTCCAGGCGCGACACTCGGGCGTAGACGCCGGCGCGGGACAGGTGCACCCGCTCGGCGAGCGCCCGCATGGAGAGCCGGCCGTCCACGCTCAGCGCCGCGATGATCGCGCGGTCCGCGTCATCGAGGTCCAGCTGTCTCACGGGGGTGGGCGGTAACGGCGTGCCGATGGTCATATGGCCCAGTGTCGGCTGCGACGGCGCCATCTGTCCAGCATTGGTGCTTGCGGGCAGACGAATGGCAGCCCACAGCGCCATACTGGCTTCACGTGCTGTGGGTCACAGCCATCTCGGAAGGCAGCCGCCGATGTCTGTTCTCAGTGATCACCGCCTGACAGATCACCCAACCCGGACCCTGCTGCCGTCGGACGAACCATTGCAGCTGGTGGATCCGGCCGGCGCAGTTGCCGGCGGCGGTGACCTGGACCGCCCGTCGGACGAGGTGCTGCTCCGGTTGCACCGCGGGATGGTGATCGGCCGCCGGTTCGACACCCAGGCCGGCGCTCTGGTGCGGCAGGGCGAGCTGGCCGTCTACCCGTCGTCCCGCGGCCAGGAGGCCTGCCAGGTCGGTGCCGTGCTCGCGCTCGCTGACCGTGACTGGCTGTTTCCCACCTATCGCGACTCCGTTGCCCTGGTGACCCGCGGTGTCGACCCGGTCCAGGTGCTGACCCTGCTGCGCGGTGACTGGCACAGCGGGTACGACCCCTATGAGAAGCGGGTCGCGCCGCAGTGCACACCGCTGGCCACCAACGCCCTGCACGCGGTGGGGCTCGCCCACGCGGCCCGCTACAAGGGCGAGGACACCGTCGCGCTGGTGCTGATCGGCGACGGCGCGACCAGCGAGGGGGACACCCACGAGGCGCTGAACTTCGCCGCCGTGTGGAAGTGCCCGGTGGTGTTCCTGGTGCAGAACAACGGATACGCGATCAGCGTCCCGCTGGCCAAGCAAACGGCCGCACCCTCGTTGGCGCACAAAGGGATCGGCTACGGGATGCCGTCGCTGCTGGTCGATGGCAATGACGCCGCCGCGGTGTTCGCGGCCGTGTCGCAGGCCGTGCGGGCCGCTCGCGCGAGTGACGGGCCGACTCTCATCGAGGCGGTCACGTATCGGATGGATGCGCACACCAACGCCGACGACGCGACCCGCTACCGCTCGCTGGACGAGGTGCAGCGGTGGGCCGCCAAGGATCCGATCGACCGGCTGGAGCGCCACCTGCGCGACCGCGGCGTGCTCGGCGACGACCGGCTGACCGCGGTGCGGGACGACGCGGAGACCTTCGCCCTCGCGCTGCGCGAAAGATTGCACGAAACAACGGCGATCGACCCCGCGGAGTTGTTCCGGCACGTCTATCACCGCCCGACCGCGGCCCTCCGCCAGCAGCAACGACTGCTCGCCGAGGAGTTGGCGGACCACGACACGGCGCCGGCGGCCCGGCAATGACGGATCTGCTGCAGGCCAACGGGATCGACGGCGCCGCCGGCCGGCCCGACGGCCCTCGCACCGTCACCATGGCCGGCGCACTCACCGCTGCTCTGGCCGACAGTCTCGCCGCCGATGGTTCGGTGCTGGTTCTCGGCGAGGATGTCGGCACGCTGGGCGGTGTCTTCCGGGTGACGGACGGGCTCGCGCAGAAGTTCGGTGAGCACCGTGTGGTCGACACCCCGCTGGCCGAGTCCGGCATCGTCGGGACCGCGATCGGCATGGCGATGAACGGGTTGCGGCCGGTGGTGGAGATGCAGTTCGACGCGTTCGCCTACCCCGCGTTCGAACAGATCACCAGCCACCTCGCGAAGCTGCACAACCGCACCCGCGGCGCGGTGACGCTGCCCATCGTCGTGCGCATCCCGTACGGCGGCGGCATCGGCGGCGTCGAGCACCACTGCGACTCCTCCGAGGTGTACTACACGCACACCCCGGGCCTGCGGGTGGTCACGCCGGCCACCCCGGCGGATGCCTACCGGATGCTGCGGCAGGCCATCGCCTGCCCCGACCCGGTGATCTTCCTGGAGCCGAAACGCCGCTACTGGTCCAAGGAATCGGCGGAACTGGTGACGGACGGCCCGAACCTGGACGCAGCGGTGATCCGCCGGCCCGGCACGGACGTCACGCTGATCAGCTACGGCGGCACACTGGCCACCGCGCTGGAGGCAGCCGACGCCGCGGTCGACGAGGGGTGGGACGTCGAGGTGATCGACCTGCGGACGCTGTCGCCGTTCGACGACGAGACCGTCGCCGCGTCGGTGCGGCGCACCGGCCGGGCGGTGGTGGTGCACGAGGCGTCCGGCTTCTGCGGGTACGGCGCGGAGGTGGTCGCCCGGCTCACCGAGCGGTGCTTCCACCATCTGCGGGCTCCTATCTTGCGCGTCACCGGTTTCGACATCCCCTACGCACCGCCGAAACTCGAGCAACATCACCTGCCGACCGTCGACCGGATCCTCGACGCCGTGCAGCGCCTGCAGTGGGACGACACCCCGGAGCTGCCGTCGTTCGAGGTGGGCCGCTGATGCCGGACTTCCTGCTACCGGACCTCGGCGAGGGCCTGACCGAGGCCGAGATCATCTCCTGGCTGGTGGATGTCGGTGACGAAGTGCGCACCGACCAACCGGTTGTCGAGGTCGAGACGGCAAAGGCCGTGGTCGAGGTGCCGGTTCCGTTTGCCGGGACGGTGACGGCGTTGCACGGCCGGCCGGGGCAGGTGCTCGCCGTCGGGCGGCCGTTGATCACGGTCGGCGCCGAGACGGTCGTCGCCGACGCGCAGACCGCCGGCGGGCTGCGCGAGCCCGGGATGGTGAACGGGCGCCGCGCCGCTGACGGCACCAGCGGCAACGTGCTGATCGGGTACGGCACACCGACCGCTGCGGCGGTGCGCCGTCGGCGTCGGCGGGCAACCGTTGCCCACGGAATGGACAGTGTTGCGACGTCTCCCGCCTCCGCGGATGCGTCGTCGGCAGACGGGGCGGCGTCGACCGCCGCGGTGATTTCCCCGCCGGTCCGGCTGCTCGCCAAGCGGGCGGGGCTCGACCTGTCGACGATCACCGGGACCGGGCCGCGGGGGATCATCCGCCGCGCCGACGTGCAGGCGGCCATTGCGTCGGCGTCTCGGCCTTCGTCGCCCGCCGCCCCGGCCACGGCCGGCGGCCACGGCGGGGCACGCGGCAACGACGATCACGCGGCTGACCGGCGTATTCCGATGACGCCGACCCGCCGCTACATCGCCGACAAGATGAGCCGCTCCCGGCAGGAGATCCCGGAGGCCACCGTCTGGGTCGACGTCGACGCCACCGACCTGTTGGCCGCGCGTGCCGAGATCAACCGTCGGGGCAGCGACCGGCCGGTGAGCGTGCTGGCGTTGTTGTCCCGGTTGGTGGTTCTGGGTCTTCGCCGGTATCCGGAACTGGGTGGCCGCATCGACGGCACCGACATCGTTCTCCCCGCCCACGTTCACCTCGGCTTCGCCGCACAGACCGATCGCGGCCTGGTGGTGCCGGTGATCCGCGATGCCGAACGCATGACATCGCGTGAATTGTCCGCCGCGATCGCCGGCCTGACCGATGCGGCGCGGGCGGGAACGCTGACACCGCAGGACATGTCGGGCGGGACGTTCAGCATCAACAACTACGGCGTGTTCGGTGTCGACGGGTCGGCGGCGATCATCAATCAGCCCGAGGTGGCGATGCTGGGTCTGGGACGGATCATCGACCGGCCGTGGGTCGTCGACGGGCAGGTCGTGCCCCGCAAGATGGCCCAGCTGTCGCTGGTGTTCGATCACCGGATCTGCGACGGCGGGGCGGCCGGTGGCTTCCTGCGGTTCGTCGCCGACTGCGTCGAATTCCCGCTGGGCGCGCTGGCCGACCTGTGACCCGCGCGGGAGGCCGGCAGACGTGAAGGAGGGTGACGTTGCCCGGCAGTCGGCAGAGGCGCTGTGGGCGAACGACGACGCCAGTCGCGGCCTGGGCATGCAGCTGGTCGACGTCGGCGCCGGAAGGGCTGCCATCACCATGACGGTGCGGCCGGACATGGTGAACGGCCACGGCTGCTGCCACGGGGGACTCGTGGCGACCCTGGCGGACAGCGCCTTCGCGTTCGCCTGCAACAGCCACGGCATCGCGGCGGTGGCCGCGGGTTTCGACATCACCTTCGTCGCGCCGGCCGTGCTGGGTGACGTCTTGCTCGCCACGGCCACCGAGCGGGTCCGGCACGGGCGCAGCGGCCTCTACGACGTGACGGTCACCCGGGCGGACGGCAGCGTCATCGCCGAGTTCCGTGGCCGCAGCCGGTCGACCGGACGCCCGATCGACGGAGTCACCTCCGGGACCTGAGCCGGTCAGAGCCCGCGAATGCCGTCGAGGACCAGCAGGACGCCCAGCACCAGCAGTACGACGGCGACGATGACCGAGCTGTACCTGGTCATCCACCGGTTGGTTGTGGCCAGCACGGTCTCGGCGCGGGCACCCAGCACCAGTGGCAGGACCACCGGCGTGGCGACACCGATGCTGCCGACCACGGCGAACACCAGCAGCGCGACCGCCTGCTCGAGTGGCTGGTAGGTCGCGTCCGCAATCACCGTCGCACCGCTCACCACCAGCAGGAGGTTCTTGGGATTGACACACGCCAGGAGCAAGGCGATACGAAAGGCCTTGCCGGCGTTCATGGTCGTGACCGAGGCCATCCACTTCGCGGGTTCCGGTTCCTCACCCGCCGGGGCACGGGCGAGCCACTTGCGCACCGCGAGCCCCAGCAGGGCGATGCCCAAGACCAGCTTGACGTAGCTCAGCCACAGCGGGTGCTCCTCGGGCCGGACAATGACGTCGGCGAGCGCGATGACCAGGGCCCCGGCGCCGAGCACGCCCACCAACCACCCGGCGAGGAACGCACGGACGACACCGGGCGGCCGGTTGGTGGCCAGAGCCAGCGGGATCAGCACGATCGGCAGGGCGGCCAGCGCGAGACCCACCGCAACAGGCAGCACCTCGAGAACAGCGGTCACGAGCGTGTCGCATTCGTCACGGTCGCTGACGGTACCGGCCGTCGCTCGGTTGCTCCGGATTCACCCAGCCGCTGGGCCGGCCCCGGTCAGCTCCTTGATCGTCGCGACCGTCACCACCGAGCGCGCGACCTCGGCCAGCGCACCGTCCAGGGTGATGAACGCGTCCGCCTGGAGTCGGGTCAGGGCCAGGTACTCGGCGGTGAGCGTGTCGGCCATGCCGAGTTGGTCGGCGATCTTCCAGGCGAGGCTCTGCAGGACCCGGTCGCCGAGAAGCCGGATGCGCAGCCCGCGGACGTAGTCCAGGTGCCGTTCGGCGTCGGTTTTCGTCACCACGCCGTCGCGGACGCGGGTGTACAGCTGCGAGAGCACCTGTGAGCGCAGCAGAGTCGGCGCGACCAGGCAGTGCTCGTCCGGGATGACGGCGTGGTCGGACGCCAACCGTACGGCCACGTCGGGTCCGATCACGTATCTGGTCAAGCCGCCTCCCTGAAAAGCGGCCGGGACCCATCGGATCCCGGCCGCCCGTCACCTGCCGATCAGGACGCCGGCGGCACCGGCGCCTTCAGTGCCTCCCGGATGAGCATGCGCCCGTCATAGTCGGTGATGAAACCCTGTTTGACCAACGCGTTGGTGTCCTTGACGACCGCGTCGACGTACGCCCGGTGCGTCGGGTACAGCTCGCGGAGACGCTCGGCGCTGAAGGGGACCTCGTGGCCGGCGATGAAGCAGAACGACGCCCCGGTGGAACTGCCGTACCAGGTGGAGGTGGGGACGTCGAGGTACGGCGACCGCAGCCCGCCCTGCACATTGCCGAATTCGTCGAGGACCGGTTGACCGTTCTCGACGACGATCGGGGAGCCGTGCGGCGGCGGGACGTCCTTGCGTACCCAGCGGTCGAGATTCCGCAGGATCGCGTCGAAGAAGATCGAACTGGGGAACCGGCTGCGTGGTCCCTCGTTGCAGCTCTCCGGCGGCACGTCCCGGCCACCCTTGACAATGTCGGCCGGTGCTGCCGCGTAGTTCAGCTCCGTCGGGGTGGCGTGGCCGGCGCCCGCCATCTCGTACTGCCGGTACCGGTCACTGGGCCAGTCGCTGTCCGGTCGGCGGGATGCGATGCCGATCAGGTAGTCCGACTGCGACATCACGTGGATCACCGGGACGCCGACGTTGCTCAGCTGGCGGCGCGGATCGCTCACCGGGGGGACCGGCTCGCACTGGTTGATCGGATAGAGGCCGGCAAATGCGCCACCGGCGACCGCGACGATGTAGGCGTCGTAGATCGAGTGACCGGTCTGCTTCTCGGCGAGCGGTGCGACACCGTTGATGTAGTCGTACATGTAGCCGCCGGTCTGCGAGTAGCCGAAGCCGTACAGCTTCAGACCCGCCTTCGGCTTCTTGCCACCGTAGGCGATCGGGTTCTTGGCCGATGAGGAGCGCAGCAGTTCGCCGACCTGACTGTAGATGTCCCACGCCAGGCCGTTTTCTGTTTCCCGCCTGGTGTCAGCGGGCAGCTTCGTGCCATCGGGCAGTGCTGTGCAGTTTGCCGGGTCGGACAGCGGCAGCGGGTTGTCCATCGACAAAGGCCCGTACCGCTCGGGGTTGAAGGTCTTGAGTGTCTCCATCGACACCGGCTTGACCGTCACGCCGACCCAGATGTCACCGTTGCGGATCAGCTGCTCGTGCATCAGCCCCCAACCGAGGTTGAGGTCGAACAGGTTGGACGGATTCAGCGGTTCCACCACGACGTTGCCGCTGAACTTGGCCACCTTCGCGGGCCGGCGAACAAGGATCCGCGTGGTGTACGGCGCATCTGCGGTGCGGACGACTGCCGGTCCGGGAGCCGGCCAGGTGTACACGTTGGCCAGCCCGCTGATGAAGTACTCCTCCTCGACGTAGCCGATGGCCGAGAGGTTCTCCGGGACCTTGGTGTGCGCCGCCCCGCCGAAGGGATAGGAGCTCTTGGTCACCGGAATCGGGCCGGTGATGCGGGGAACGCTCGCGCCCGCGGTGAGACCGGTTCGGTTGGTCAGGGCCTCGACGGTCTTGGTCAACGCGGAGTTTGCCCCGGCCGCCGGGGCGGAAACCGCAGGCGCACCCACCTGAGACCCCACCTTTGATGCGGTCGCTGCATTCATCGGGGCTGCCGCGGCCGCCGGTTCGGCGACTGCGCTCGCCGCCGGGGCGGCGCCCAAGACGGTCGCCAGCGCGACACCGACGACCATCCCTTTGATCACCGTCCTCCGCGGGCGTCGGTGCGTCACAGCTGCTTCGTTGCCGTGTGTCTGCACATGTGCTCCTGCTCTTGACGTTTCGCGCCTGCGGCTCGCCGACGCTGCCGCGGGAGGCGGCATTGAGCGAAGCTAACCCTCTGACGAGCCGTGACCAAGCACACACGTTCGGCAATGCCGAACGGTTCTCGGGAGTACAGACGGCATACCGCCCTTATTGCATCAGCGATGACCAAATCACTGAGTCTTTACGCGCGCTGCAATGATTCTCGGTGGGTTACTGGTCTGGTGGCGCTGCTCCCGGCCAGGCCTCCACCGGCAGTGCTTCGTCCTGGCTGGTGTACCGGTGACCCGTTGGCGTTGTCCATTCCGTGGCGTGGGGGCCGGTGCGACTGCAACTGTGCCCGCCGTGGGTCTTGGCGCGGTGCTCGTGGCGGCATTCGGCGCTCAGGTTCCCCGCCGCGGTGGGTCCGGCCGGAACCGGCACGAGATGGTCGAGATCGCACCGGATCGCGGGCACGGTGCAGGACGGATTGGCGCAGACACCGTCGCGGAACTTGATGACGGTGCCCAGCTTGCCGGATGGGAAGCGGCCCATCTCGGTGGCGTCGAGAAGGTTGCCCTGTGGATCGGTGAGCAGTCGGTAGAACAGGGTGCCGGGTTGCTCCGCGAGGCGCCGGATGACGTCGGCCGGGACGGAGGCGCTGCGGTCCATCAACTGTCCGGGTGTCTGGCTCACGCCGAGAAGTGACTGCACGGAGACGACCACCCCGATGGTCACCGGTAACGGCCGCGGATCTGCGTGTCCAGAGCAGCGGATCACTCGCGCGACCCCGGCACCGGGTTGCTCGGCATCCCCATGGCGCCCGCCCGGCGGGTCGGGGCGGAATGCAGAGGCAGGCAGATCCCAGTCGTCGTCGAGGTTGCCCCTGCGGCTGTCGCCCTCGCACTCAGTCGCGTCGGGCGTCCCGTCTTCGCGCTTCGCTACATGATCTTCTTCGTGATCGATGACGTCGTCCAGGTGGTCGTCGGCGTCACGGTTGGTGTCCCACACCACATGGCAGCCGTCGCTCACCCGGCCTAGCAGGATGTCGACCAGGGCGTCCGCCCGGCGCTGTTGCAGCGTCCGAAGATCGTCGGGGTCCGCAACCGCTGCGACCGCTCGCAGAACCTGGTCGATGGCATGGGCATCCACCGACGACACCGCAGCGGAGAGGAAGCTGACGCCGTCCAGGTCCGGTCGCACCGACACGTACCGGTCCTCGAGCGATCGGTGCAATCGCTCGTTCTGCAGGTCGGGTTCCACCCGTGCGATGAACTGGTTCAGGCAGCGGCCGAGGATCTCCGGTGTGCGGCAGACGGCGAGGTCCACCACGACGGAATTGAGCAATTGTTTCGAGGAATCTCGCACCAGCCGGCGCAGCGCCCGGTTGATCCGGACGACTTTCTCCTGATCGATGTCCCCGGCGACCCACGCATCCCAGGCGTCCGGTGCTTCAGTTTTCACGCGACGAGCCATGGCGACGGTGCGCTGCACGGAGAATTTCGATGCCGTCACGGCCAGGCTGATTTCGGTGGCGGCGAATTCAGCCGCCTTGAACTGCGCTCTGCCGCCGCGATGCCGCAACTCGTTGATGTTGTCCTGATCCAATTCGCGGCGGGTGTCGGCGAATTCGACCATCAATTCTGCGAAGCGCGCCTGGGCCTGTGCGAGGCATTTCATCTGCGCGGCCAACTCGTCGATCACACCGGCCGCCGCCACGCCCGGTGTCCGTTTCACCGCAGCCGTCCGGCGCCTGGTCGAAATGCTCATATCAGTAACCTACAACCGACCACCGACAGTCGGTCCCGAGCGATCCGCCGGCACCATAGCCGTTACAGGGAGACAACTCTGATCACTGATCACTGATCACTGATCGTTTCGGAGTCGGGCATCGACGTGAGCTCACGTGACCGTGCGCGCGCCGTGGGTCGGCACTTCCGAAAAGTGCAGTCGGCTTTTGGTCGACGAAAAGCGCAGGAAGTCCACGCTACTTCAGGAGGGTATGAGCTTGCGTGGGGGCACCCGCGGCCCGGTGACTGGATGCGTTCCTGATCTGTGAGGACCGGAACGGTCGGCCGTACAGAATCAGTGGGGAACTGCGGAAATCCCAATAAGAGACGACGCCGCCGCGCAACCTCAGTCTGGGCCCCGCCGAAAGTCCGGCGCCCGCAACCCCGTCATCGCCAATTCGACCACCGCGCGCACGATCTGCGGTTGCGACAGCCGGGACGCGGGCCGGTACCACTCGGTGATGGAGTTGACCATGCCGAACAGCAAGCGGGAGACCAGTCGTGGCTCGATGTCGCTGCGGATCTCGCCCGCGGCGGCCGCGTCACGCACCAGACCGGCGAGGCGATCGTCGAATGCCCGCCGGCGAGCCAACGCGGCCCGTTCCACCTCGGTGTTGCCCCGCACCCGCAGCAGCAGCGTGACGTACGGGAGTTCGGCCAGCAGCACCTCGGCGGTCCGCCGCACCGCACGCTGCAGCCGGTCCACCGCCCGCATCGGGCCGGTCCCGACGAGTTCGTCGTCGAAGACCGCGGACAATGCGTCGAGCGCCCGGTCGACCGCCAGCCCCAGCAGTTCCTCCTTGCCGGAGATGTGGTGGTAGAAGGTCGACTTGGTCAGCCCGCTTGCCTTCGCCAGGTCCTCCATGCTCGCGGCCTCGTACCCGCGCTCGTTGAACACCCGCACCACCAGCTCGAGCAGGTCGTCGCGGGTGTAGCGGGCGGGCCGTCCGCGACCCCGAACCGGCGCTGTTGACATGCGGTGATTGTGCCGCACATAATTTACCGACCGTTCGGTCGGTAAACTGGGAGGTCGCGTGTACGGGAGTGTGGACGTCGAGGACACCGACGCAGCCGCGCAGTCGGACCTGCAGCAGCGGTTCGACGAGCTCATCGCGGCCGACCAACGCATCGAGCCGCGCGACTGGATGCCCGACGGCTACCGCAAGACGCTCATCCGGCAGATCGCCCAGCACGCCCACTCCGAGATCATCGGCATGCAGCCCGAGGGGAACTGGATCACCCGCGCCCCGAGCCTGCGGCGCAAGGCGATTCTCATCGCCAAGGTGCAGGACGAGGCCGGCCATGGGCTGTACCTGTACTCCGCCGCAGAGACGCTGGGCGTCGACCGGGAGGATCTGCTCGACCTGCTGCACGCCGGCAAGCAGAAGTACTCCAGCATCTTCAACTACCCCACGCTGACCTGGGCGGACATGGGGGCGATCGGCTGGCTGGTGGACGGTGCCGCGATCATGAACCAGGTCCCGCTGTGCCGCTGCTCCTACGGTCCGTACGGCCGGGCGATGGTCCGGGTCTGCAAGGAGGAGTCGTTCCACCAGCGGCAGGGCTTCGAGATCCTCAACACCCTGTCACACGGCACGGCTGCCCAGCACGCCATGGCCCAGGACGCGGTGAATCGGTTCTGGTGGCCGTCGCTGATGATGTTCGGCCCGCCCGACGGCGACTCTCCGCACTCGGCGCAGTCGATGGCCTGGGGGATCAAGCGGTTCAGCAACGACGAACTCCGCCAACGCTTCATCGACATGACGGTGCCGCAGGCGGAAGCACTGGGCCTCAGCCTGCCGGACCCGGAACTGCGGTGGAACGACGAGCGCGGGCACTACGACTTCGGCCCCATCGACTGGTCGGAGCTGACCCGGGTGATCAAGGGCGACGGCCCCTGCAACGCGCAGCGGATGGAGCGGCGCCGCGCCGCGCACGAGGAGGGCGCGTGGGTGCGGGCGGCCGCCGACGCCTACGCAGAGAAGCACGCCGCGTTCGAAGCACTTCCGGCGGAGGCCGTCGCATGAGCACACCGGACGCCCCGAACACCGGACGCGACCAGCCGGTCGACGGCACCGGCACCGACCTGAGCGCAGACGGTGGGCACGGCGCCGTCCCGACGACCGGAGTGCCCGTCCCGCAACCTGTCTCGACGCATGACGGCAACCACCAGGGCAACAAGCGTCGGGGGTGGCCGCTGTGGGAGGTCTTCGTCCGCGCCCGCCGCGGCCTGTCACACCAGCACGTCGGCTCCCTGCACGCCCCCGACGCGGCGATGGCGCTGCGGAATGCCCGCGACGTCTACACCCGCCGTGGGGAGGGCGTCTCGATCTGGGTTGTGTCGTCGTCGGCAATCGTCGCGTCCAGCCCCGACGAGAAGGACCCGTTCTTCGATCCGGCGCTGGACAAGGCGTACCGGCACCCCACCTTCTACGAGGTGCCGGAGGGGGTGGCACATCTGTGACCACAGCCGACACGTCAACGCAGACAACAGCTCTCGTGCGGTATGTCACCGGACTGGGTGACGACGCGCTGATCCTCGCGCAGCGGCTCTCCGAGTGGGTCACCCGGGCGGCGCAGATCGAGGAGGACATCGCGCTGGCCAACATCTCCCTCGACCTGCTCGGCCAGGCGCGGACCCTGCTGACGTACGCCGGTGAGCTGGAGGGCGCCGGGCGGGACGAGGACGACCTGGCCTTCCTGCGCGAGGAGCACGACTTCCGCAACCTGCAGCTCGTCGAGATCCCGAACGGTGACTTCGCCGTCACCATTGCCCGGCAGCTCGTCTTCTCCGCCTACCAGTACGAGCTGTACTCCGCCCTGCTGAATTCGGCCGACGCCACCTTGGCCGCGCTGGCCGGCAAGGTCGTCAAAGAGGTTGCCTACCATCGCGATCACGCCCGGCAGTGGACCCTGCGACTGGGTGACGGCACCACCGAATCGCACACCAGGATCCAGGCCGGGATCGACCGGGTGTGGCCGTACGTCGAAGAACTGTTCGAGGCGGACGCGGGCGTTGGCGAGCTGCCCGGCCTCGCGGTAAATCCCGCAACCCTCCGGCCGGCGTGGACGGCCTTCGTCGAGCCGGTACTGGAGGAGGCGACAGTGTCGGTGCCGCAACCGACCTGGCGTGCTCGCGGCGGCCGCGGCGGGGTGCACACCGAACACCTCGGCCACCTGCTGCCCGAGATGCAGTACCTGCACCGGGCGCACCCGGGTGCGAAGTGGTGACGGCGGTGCAGACGATCGCGCGTCCCGATGCGGCGAAGTTGCGAGAGGTGGCCGGTGGCGTCCCCGACCCCGAGATCCCGGTGCTGACGCTGGACGACCTCGGCATCGTCCGGGACCTGCGCATCGATGACGACGGGACCGTCGAGGTCACGCTTACTCCGACCTACACCGGTTGCCCGGCCACCGCGGTCATCGCCGCCGACGTCGAAACTGCCCTGCGTGCAGCGGGTGTCGACAGTGTCAGCGTGCGGACCGTGCTGTCGCCGGCCTGGACGACGGACTGGATGACGGCTGCGGGTCGGGACAAGCTGCGCGCGTACGGGATCGCCCCGCCGGGTGCCGCACGACAGGGTGCGGTCGGTGTGACGCTGTCCGCGCGGTGCCCGCGGTGCGGGTCGACGAAGACCAGAGAGATCAGCCGGTTCGGGTCGACGCCCTGCAAGTCGCTGTGGTCGTGCCTCTCCTGCCTGGAACCGTTCGATTCGTTCAAGGCGATCTGATGACCGGCACCGAGACGCGGACCGCCGAACACGCGCCGGCCCGACGGCACGCCGCGTTCTACCGCCTGCGGGTGGCCGCAGTCGACCGGTTGACCGACGACGCGGTGAGCGTCACCTTCGACGTGCCGCCGGAGCTGCGGGAGGAGTTCACCTTCAGCGCGGGACAGCATGTGTCGGTGCGGGTCCCGGACTTCGGCGACGACGTGCGGCGCAGCTACTCGATCTGCGCGCCGGCGACCGGCGGGCCGCTGCGGATCGGGGTCAAGCAGATCCCCGACGGGGTGTTCTCGGCGTATGCGGCGCAGCGGCTGCGTCCCGGTGACGAGCTGGACGTCATGACGCCCACCGGAACCTTCTGCACGCCACTGCATCCGGCGCAGGCGAAGCGGTATGTCGCGGTGGCCGCGGGGTCGGGGATCACCCCGGTGCTGTCCATCCTGGCCACCGCGCTGCAGGTCGAACGGGCCAGCACAGCGGCGCTGATCTACGTCAACCGGCGGACCTCGAGCATCATGTTCCTGGAGGAACTCGAGGACCTGAAGAACCGCTACCCGGACCGCTTCGAGCTCATCCACGTGCTCGGGCAGGAGTCCACCGACGTCGAGATATTCTCCGGCAGACTGGATTCCGAGCGGCTCGGCAGAATCCTGGACAGCATCCTGCCGGTCGACGACGTCGACGAATGGTTTCTGTGTGGACCACTGGAGATGACCGAGGCCGTGCGCGGCGTCCTGCTCGAGCGGGAGGTAGACCCGGCGCACGTGCACCGGGAACTGTTCCACGTCGGGGCGCCCGTGCGGCGTCGACGGCCGGTGACGGACACAGCAGACACCGAGAAGGCCTCCACCGTCACGGTTTCGTTGGACGGCCGCTCCCTCGACCTGCTGGTGGATCGGGATGGTGACGCCATCCTCGACGCCCTGCTCAAGGTCCGTCCGGACGCCCCGTTCGCCTGCAAGAACGCCGTCTGCGGGACCTGCCGGGCCAGGGTGATGCAGGGGCGGGTGGAGATGGACTCCAACTACGCCCTGGAGCCCGACGAACTCGCGCGCGGCTACGTGCTCACCTGCCAGTCCCATCCCGTCACCGAGCGGGTCGTCGTCGACTACGACGCATGAAACAGCCTCGAGGAGAACAGCAATGACGATGGTCGTCGACAGTTACGCGGCCGGCCGCTGGATCGCGCCGTCGGGCAGGACGACTGCGCTGCTGAACGCCTCGACCGCCGAACCGGTCGCCGTCATCGGCACCGACCCGATCGATCTGGTCCCCGTGCTCGACCACGCCCGGTCGGTCGGCGGACCCGCGTTGCGCGCCCTGCCGTTCCACGAGCGGGCGATCCGGCTCAAGCAGCTCGCGATCCACCTCAACGGCAAGCGCGATGCGTTCTACGCCATTTCGGAGTGGACGGGCGCCACCCGCAGGGACTCGCTGGTCGACATCGACGGCGGGATAGGGGTGCTGTTCACCTTCGCCAGCAAGGGCCGTCGGGAGCTGCCGAACTCCACGGTGCTGCTGGACGGACCCGCTGAGGTGCTCGGCAAGACCGGCCAGTTCCTGGGCCAGCACATCTACACCCCGCGGCGCGGGATCGCGTTGCAGATCAACGCTTTCAATTTCCCGGTCTGGGGGATGCTCGAGAAGCTCGCGCCGGCGTTCCTGGCCGGCGTGCCCACCGTCGTCAAGCCGGCGTCCCAGACCTCCTATTTGGCAACGGCTGTCGTGCACGAGATCATCGACTCCGGGTTGCTGCCCGAGGGCAGCCTGCAGGTGGTGGCCGGCGGATCCCGCGGTCTGCTGGACCTGCTCGGCGACCAGGACACGGTCGCTTTCACCGGGTCCGCGGACACCGCCGCGCACCTGCGGTCGCACCCGGCCGTGCACCGCGGGGGAGTGCGCTTCAGCTCCGAGGCGGACTCGCTGAACTTCTCCGTGCTCGGTGTCGACGTCACGCCCGGCAGCACCGAGTTCGAACTGTACGTCCGGCAGCTCGTCACCGAGATCACCGCGAAGGCCGGCCAGAAGTGCACCGCCATCCGCCGCGCGCTGGTGCCGGAGGCCCTGGTGCCGGCCGTGATCGACGCGGTCGGAGCCCGGGTCCAGGAGAAGGTGAGAGTCGGCAACCCCGCGGCGGCGGGCGTGACGATGGGCGCGCTCGCAGGTCTGGCCCAGCGCGACCAGGTCCGCCGCAGCCTCGACCGGTTGCGGGGTGCCGCCGACATCGTGGTCGGTGACCCCGACCGCTTCGACGTGGTTGGCGCCGATCCGGAGACCGGTGCGTTCCTGCCGCCGCTGCTGCTCCAGGCACGGGACCTCGGACGACCGGAACCGCACGAGGTGGAGGTGTTCGGCCCGGTCAGCACGATCATCGGATACCGCGACACCGCGCAGGCGATCGACTTGGCCGCCCGCGGTAAGGGCAGCCTGGTGGGGTCCGTCGTCTCGGCCGACACGGAGGTGGTCCGTGACCTGGTGCTCGGTGTCGCGCCCTGGCACGGCAGGGTTCTGGTCCTTGACAGCGACAGCGCCGCCGAGTCGACCGGGCACGGCTCACCGCTGCCGCACCTGGTGCACGGAGGACCGGGCCGGGCCGGTGACGGTGAGGAGCTCGGCGGGATCCGGTCCGTGCGGCACTACATGCAGCGCACCGCCGTCCAGGGTTCGCCCAAGGCCATCGCCGCGGTCACCGGCACCTGGGTGCCGGGAGCGCCGCGGAACACCGGTGGCGTGCATCCGTTTCGCAAGAGCCTGGCCGAGTTGCGGGTCGGCGACGCCGTCGAGTCCGGTCCGAGGACCGTCACTCTCGACGACGTCGACGCCTTCGCCGACCTGTCCGGCGACCGGTTTTATGCGCACACGGACGCCGAGGCGGCCGCGGCCAACCCGTTCTTCGAGGGCCGGGTCGCGCACGGCTACTTCGTGGTCTCCCTGGCCGCCGGACTGTTCGTCTCGCCCGAGGCCGGCCCGGTACTGGCCAACTACGGCCTGGAACGGCTGCGGTTCCTCACACCGGTCTATCCGGGCGACCAGCTACGGGTGACGTTGACCGCCAAGAGCATCTCGCCCCGGGTGGACGCCGATTACGGCGAGGTGGTGTGGGACGCGGTCGTGGTGAACCAGAACGACGAGCAGGTCGCCGCCTACGACGTGTTGACCCTGGTGTCGAAGACCTGAGCGAACCCGAGCTGTGTGCGCCTCGACGCGGGCGTCGACCCCCCCGTGGGCGTCCTCACCTGCGGTTAGCGGCCTCACGCGAGATTCCAGGAACGTGACAGCTTTCCTCATGGCGCCCGGAGCACTGTTCTCGGCGTGCCCCTCACCTCACCGGGTTCGACGGACCTGAATTCGGACGCTTGCGCAGGCTTCCGGGTCCGCTTCGTCGCACCCACCTGGTCCGGGTCATGCGTGTTGCAGTGCCGAACCTGCCCTTGCGCTTCGCGGCCGACGCCCGGCCGCTCGCACTGAAGCGCACCCGTACCGCGCCGTCAACCGTCGCACCAAGGACCGACGCCCGGCTTCCTTGACGGCCTGAACGCTGTGCACCGCGGGTTCGTCCGACTTCCCACACACCGGACCGGTCATGCCGACCGGAGCCGATCCACGGTCAGGAGACCTGCAGATGAACACAAGCACACGAGAACTGGTCGGACGCCGCGGACGTGGAGGTGTCCGAAGCGCAGCCGGCGGAGCCGTCATGGCCGTCCTGTTGGCGACGGCGGTCCCGCTGTTGAGTGGCGGCCCGGCCGCTGCAGCAGGGGCGCCGCCGATCTGTTTCGGACAGTTCGCGACGATCGTCGCCCAGCCGGGCGTGGTCACCCCGGGCACGCCGTTCAACGACGTGATCGTCGGAACGGCCGGCAACGACGTGATCCTCGGCGCGGGTGGCAATGATCGGATCTGCTCGCTCGGCGGCAACGACCGGGTGGACGGCCAGAACGGCAACGATCTGGTCGACGCCGGCACCGGCAATGATCTGGTCACCGCGCGAGTGGGCAATGACACCGTGATCGGCAACCTGGGCACGGACACGGTGAGCTACGCGGGGAACCTGGCCGGTGTGCGCGTTTCGCTGGCGACGGTGGCGGCGCAGAACACCGTCGGTGCCGGCACCGACACCATCTCCTCGACGGAGAACCTGACCGGCGGCAACGGCTCTGACAATCTCGCCGGAAATGCTCTCAACAACCAGATCCTGGCCGGCCCGGGAAATGATCGGGTCGATGGTGCGGGCGGTAATGATCGGGTCGATGCGGGAACCGGGAATGACCTTGTCGTGGCCCGCGTCGGCAATGACACGGTGATCGGCAACCTCGGGACGGACACCGTCAGCTACGC